>Ga0209137_1000207_pt1 | contig 64787 bp, 67 predicted proteins | sample SaaInl5LU_22_DNA_FD_184642 | JGI IMG/M metagenome (GOLD analysis project Ga0209137, IMG submission 184642) | Marine microbial communities from expanding oxygen minimum zones in the Saanich Inlet - ESP_105LU_22_DNA (SPAdes) (version 2) | ecosystem: Environmental > Aquatic > Marine > Intertidal... | reverse complement strand
TGGCGGGCTGTTTGGGCATGAACACGGTCTCCTTTGGTCGATGCCCGCAGCCTACCACATCACGCCGAAACCGGCAGGTTTTTCAGACTTTCCTTAACATTACTTGGCCGCTGGCTTCTCCAACCCAGTTGTTCAAAATGACGAGTGACCAGTTCTTTAACGAACATGCCGATAAGGCATTATCAAGACCTATAGATTTGGCATTCATTGACGGGATGCATCTTTCAGAGTTCGCGCTCCGTGATTTCATGAATGTCGAGCGTTATTGTAGCTCTGGATCATGGATCGTGATCGACGATATCTTGCCCTACAAGTCGGACATTGCAAGCCGAACGCGAAATACGCGGGAATGGACGGGAGATGTCTACAAACTTACCGAAATCCTTAAGGTATACAGGCCCGATCTCAAGATCACGGTTTACGACGTGGAGATCAAGGGACTGATGCTGGTGAGCGGACTAAACCCTGCGAGTACTATCCTTGATGAGCACTATGAGGAAATCGAACGTGAATTCATCGCTGTCGACGACCCCGTGCTGTCCGTTTCCGATATGCGCGAGATCGCACAACCAGTACCTCCCGAAGCGTTCAGCTTGGTCACCTAACGTCAGAGCCTAGGCGATGGTGCTCTATTTTGACCCTCTCATTATAGAACACGCGCGCGTGGTGTCCGGCATTTCTGGTGGATATGTGGAACATGGCGTTTATCGACCTGACGGAACAAGCGTCCTTAACGGAATGCTCGTTCAGGGCGACAAGATCATGCAAGGTCGCGCATCACTTGATGTGCTGAACCAGATCACTGATTTGGTCGAAGGGCACTATGTCTATGGTGGGTGTGTCTACGGGCATTTCGGACATCTCTTACTTGAGACATGCGCGCGCCTGTCGGTGTTCGCAGACTTTGATGAACCAGTTCTCTTCACGTCTTTGAACCACACCCGCGACGCTTTGTTCTGGCAATTCGCAGATGTTGTCGGCTTGCCGCGCGACCGCATCAGGATTGTCGCCGCACCTTCTATCGTAGAGCGTCTTTGCATTATGCCCCCTGACTTCAGAATCAGGCATGGAATAAACGCACCATTTCTGCGTGCCTTCGAAGCGCTTGCCGATCAATTCGCGGTCCGCCATGGCCTACGCCACAATAGCAACCCAGTACCTGTCTACCTTTCAAGGTCAAGACTTCCGAAAGGACGGCGTTATTTCTTCGGCGAGGCGCTCATTGAGGACACGCTTAGGTCACAGGGTTGCGATATCGTCTATCCTGAGGAAATGAGCTTGTCGGATCAGATATCGCTTGCCATAACCCGCAGCCACATTATCGGTTTTGCCGGTAGCGCGATGCATACGCTTGTTTTCGGGCGCGGGCGCAAGCGTGTGACATATCTCTCCACAAATCCCGTTCACATCAACTTCTGGCTGATCGAAAGCCTCAAGCGAAATCTCGCGTCAGAGGTTATCGTGGAAGCGCAAAGCGCCCAAGAAGAAAACAGTACAGCTGGGCCGTTTTTGTTGTCGTGCGCCGGTATCGCGGCTGCGGCTTCCGTTCTGGGCAAGCGCTACACATCGAATGACATTTACCAGCCGGCCTATGCCGATTGTGTCGAAAAGTACAACTTAGCCCGGCAGGCCATGCGGTCTAATGTCTGATCGCCCTGCCAATCCGCCTCACCGCTCCCTAACCTCCAACCAAATCCCATCCTTCGCCCGCACTGTCAGATAGGCCACGGGCACTGGCGCGCGGTCATGGACCGTTTCGAACCGGAATGCCCGGACTAGCATCGCCAACAAAAGTGGCCCCTCGACCATCGCGAACCCCGCGCCGGTGCAGACGCGGGTGCCGGTGGAAAAGGGGATGAAGGCCTCGCGCAGGCAGGTCTTGCCGTTCTCGGTCGTCCAACGGCCGGGGTCGAAGCCGTCGGGGTTGTCCCAGAGCCGTTCATGCCGGTGCAGGTGCCAAGGTGAGATCACGATCTGGCTGCGCTTGGGCAGGGCACGGTCGCGGAAACACTCGGGCGCGGTCGTTTCGCGCACCATCATGGGCACAGGCGGATACAGCCGCAGCGCCTCGCGGAACACATCGCGGGCAAGGCGCAGCTTGCCCATCACCGCGAAGTCGGGGCCTTGGGCCAGCGCCGCCTCTGCCTCTTCGGCCAGACGGTCTTGCCATTCGGGGTAGCGCGCCAGCAGGTAGAGCGCCCAACCAAGGGCCGAGGCGCTGGTTTCATGGCCCGCAAGGAAGAAGATCGCGACTTGGTCGACCATCTCTTCGGTGCTGAAGCACGCGCCGGTTTCTGGATCGGCTGTGGTCATGATCTTGGTCGCCAGATCATCGGGGGCGGTGCCTTGCGCGATCTGGTCCATCCGCGCTGCGGTCAACCGGGTGATCAGCGCGCGGATCGCATGCGCGGTGGCCCGTGTCTCGGCCCGATGGCCGCGCGGCATCCATTTTGGCAGGGGAAGAAAGGCCGCCGCATTCAAGATCGGCTGGGTGCGCTGATAGGCGCGGAATTGATGAAACACCTCTGTCGCGATCTGATCCTCGATGGGGATGGAGAAAAGCGTGCGAAAGATCACATCGGCGGCGGCATGGCTCATATCGGCTTCGACCTCGCGCAGGCCGGGGGCCATGCGTGCCACCGCCGCCTCACCTGCGGCCCACATGGCCGGGAAGGTGTCGCGCAGCCGCCCACCCTCGAATGCGGGGTCGATGATGCGGCGCTGACGTTGCCATTCCGCCCCATTGGTCAGGAATACCGAAGCGCCCAGAAGCGGGCGCAACCCTTCGCCCACACGGTCGGATTTAGGGAAATCCATGGGGCGTGCCTTTAGCACCTCATCGATCAGCGCGGGTTGGTTGATCAGGTAGCTGCGGAAAACGGCGTGCGAAACTCGGCCATCCATGCGCGGTAAAGCCGGGCGGGCTGGGCCGAGAGGATATCTTGCCGAAACAGCCGCAGATAGCGCCATAGCGAGACGCGATCGGCGCGCGCTTGGGGCTTGGGCGGCAGGTCGGGCGCGCTCATGCAGCGCGTCGCGTGTAGCGGTTGACCGCGCGTTCGATCCGCGCGGGCGAGGGGGCGCGATGGGCAAACCGGGCCGCCAGCGACTTTGGACCTGCGGTAATGCGGAAATAATCGTAATCATCCGCACGTCCCGGCAGCGCGTCGAACGCGTTGAGATATTGAAAATGCGCCTCGAAAAGCCGCCAACGCAGGGCGGCCCAAGTCGCGGGACGCAAGGTTTGCGAAAAGGCCGCCGAGATGACCAAGGGCCAGCGCTTGTCCTTGGGGGCCACGCCCGAGACCGCCACCGGATCGCAAAGCGCAAACGAACAGCCATCGCCCGGCGCGGTGACATCGACCCAAGTCAGCGCATCGCTTGATGCAAGCAAGGCCAGATCGCCGCGCAAGCGATCAGCGCGAGGAAGAAAGCTGACCATCGGCACCACATGGCCCAATGTCAAAAGCGACAGCGACGGGCCATCTTCCGGCACACGGCCAGCCCTGATCAGATCGGCCAAGACCGAGATCGCGATATAGGCGCCCGAGGAATGGCCAACGATCAGCACCTCATCAGTGTCGGAGGCCAGCGCGCCTGCGATTGTCTCGGCGAATTCGGCCATGCGCGCCTCCTGCGCCGGGGGATAGGCACCATGTGCCTGCGCGGAAAAGGCGTAGTCATGCATCAAGTACCACGCGAGCAGATGGTCGCGCCTTTGACACCAGCGCAGAAACCCGATGACCCCAGCCAGCCCCGCCAATCCCGCAAACACCAAAAGGATCATGTCCCATGGCCGGGCAACGGGGGCGTTGGTCAGCGTGAGCATTGCATAAAGACCGCTTGCCAAGATCACCGTATAGATCACGAAACCCAAGGCCAGCGCCAAGAACGCCTGCAACAGCAAGACCACCACCGGGTATAGCGCCGCGATCACCGGATCTTTGCGCAGCCGCATCAGCCGAAACAGCGCGCCCGAGCCGATATAGGCCCAAGCGGTGCGCGCCAATTGGCCATAGCTTGCCAAAACCCCCTGATCCATGGAGGCACGTACGATATCGGCCCAGACCATCACCTCGACATCGGTCTGTGTCGCGCCGCCCTCCATTTCGGCCATGATCCGCCAGCCGAACCGGCCCTTGGATATGCGCGGCGCGATCGTGATGTCATAGCCCGCGCATGCCGCTTGCTTGGCAGCCTCGCGGCGATAGCGTTCGCGGTAAGCGCGCGGCGGCTCAGGATCATAGCCGGGGATATACATCACCCGGCGCGTAGCGATCACATTCGGCGGCGCGGCACTCGTCATGCGCACAGGCTAGCGCGGAATAAGGGCAGGCTTAAGGCGAATTTTCAGCCCAGCAGGCCGAGCGCCGGAAAGGTTTCCAAAAGCCAAAAGGAAAAGGCCGAAAACGCACCCGTGATCAGCGCCACACCGACCCCGACCAGCAATAGCCCCATGACACGTTCTATGGTTTTCATATGGCGTTTGAGGCGGTTCATCACCCCCATCGCCCGGTCGATGAACCCCGCCGCCAAAAGAAAGGGGATGCCAAGCCCAACCGCATAGACCGCCAAAAGCGTGGTGCCGCGGCTGATGCTGGCCTCGGTCGCGGCGATGGACAGGATCGCGCCCAATTGCGGGCCGATGCATGGCGTCCAGCCAAAGGCGAAAGCCAGACCCAGCACATAGGCCCCAAAGGCCGAGCCACCCCGGTCGCCCGCATCCAGACGCGCCTCGCGGTTGAGCAGCGGGATGGTGATCACGCCTAGGAAATGCAGACCGAAAATGATGATCACCGCACCAGCGATCTGGCCCAGCAAGATCTGGTTTTGCAAAAAGAATTGCCCAAAGATCGAAGCGGTGAAACCCAGAAAGACAAAGACCGTCGACAGGCCCAGCACGAAAAACAGCGCCGCAAGCAGCGCCTTACGCCGCGCGGTGCGGGCGTCGCCGTCGATCTCGGCCATGGTGATGCCACCCATATAGGCCAAATAGGGCGGCACGATGGGCAGCACACAAGGGCTGAGAAAACTCAGTATGCCAGCGGCGAAGGCCACCAGCATCGCAGGCAAAAGGCTGGCGTCAAAAAGGTCGATCCCGAACATGAGCGACTGTGTAGCGGCTTGGGGTGGCGGCGTCACGCGCCAAGGCGTCACATTCGCGTGGTCCTAACGCCCGGCCTTGATCGCGTCCAAAACATAAAGCCGGATCGCCGCCGCCAGCCCAGAGCTGACACCGCGGCCTGTGTCGATCTCGGCCACCAACTCGTTGACCGATTTGCCCTGCAACTCCGCCAAGCGGAGCAGTTCAAGCCAAAAGGCATCTTCAAGCGACACACTGGTGCGATGTCCGCGCAAGGTGAGCGAGTGTTTGCGCGGCCTGCCGGTCACTGCGGATCATCCTCGCGCTTGTGTTGATCGAGGTGCTGGGCGGCTTTTGCCGCCTCACGCGCGGCACCATCGCGCTCGGCCTTGGTCCGGCCGAACTTGGCGGCATTGGCATCGCCCTTTTGCCGCTTGTCGTCGCGCGCGCGGGATTTGCGCGCACGCGACAGGTTGACGATCTTGGCGGTCAAGATGGGCCGATCATCTGTTCGGGCCGAACGACGCGGTCAAAGGTCTCGGCATCGACAAAGCCTAGGCGGATCGCCTCTTCCTTCAGCGTGGTGCCGTTCTTATGCGCGGTCTTGGCGACGGTGGTGGCGTTGTCATAGCCGATGGTCGGCGCCAAGGCCGTGACCAGCATCAGGGATTCGCGCATCAATTTTTCGATCCGCTCCACATTCGCCTCGGTGCCCATCAGCATGCGTTCGGTGAAGCTATCGGCGGCATTGCCCAAAAGCGTCATGGATTGCAGCAGGTTATAGGCCATCATCGGGTTGTAGACGTTCAATTCGAAATGGCCTTGGCTGCCTGCAAAAGCGATAGCCGCGTCATTGCCAAGAATATGGGCGCAGACTTGCGTCATCGCCTCGGCCTGTGTTGGGTTAACCTTGCCCGGCATGATCGAGGAGCCCGGTTCATTCTCGGGCAGGATCAACTCGCCAAGGCCCGAGCGTGGGCCAGACCCCAAGAAGCGCATGTCATTGGCGATCTTGTAGGCGGCCATGGCGACGGTCTTAATCGCGCCTGACATGAACACCATCGCGTCATGGGCGGCCAGCGCCTCGAACTTGTTGGGCGCGGTGACGAAGGGCAGGCCGGTGATATCGGCGATGCGGCCCGCAATCGCAACATCCCAACCCTTGTCGGTGTTGAGCCCGGTGCCAACGGCGGTGCCACCTTGGGCCAGCTCATAGATGCCCGGCAGCGCCAGCTTGATGCGCGCGATCCCGTTGCGGATCTGCATCGCGTAGCCCGAGAACTCCTGCCCCAATGTCAGCGGGGTAGCATCTTGCGTATGGGTGCGGCCGATCTTGATGATGTCGCGGAACGCCTCGGATTTGGCCTCAAGCCCCTCGGCCAGCTTTTCCAGCCCCGGGATCAGCACCTCATGGGCGGTGACGGCAGCGGCGATATGCATGGCCGTGGGAAACGTGTCGTTCGAGGACTGGCCCATATTGCAATGATCATTGGGATGGACCGGCTTTTTCGAGCCGATGACGCCGCCCAACATCTCGATCGCGCGGTTCGAGATCACCTCGTTGGCATTCATGTTGGATTGCGTGCCTGATCCCGTCTGCCACACGACCAGCGGGAAATGATCGTCCAGCTTGCCTGCGATCACCTCTTGGGCGGCGGCGATCATCGCATCGGCAAGGGCCGCGTCAAGCTTGCCATTGGCCTTGTTCTCTTCGGCACAGGCCCGCTTGATCACGCCCAGCGCGCGCACGATGGCGACGGGCTGTTTCTCCCAGCCGATGGGGAAATTCATGATCGAGCGCTGCGTCTGCGCGCCCCAATAGCGGTCTGCGGGAACCTCGAGGGGGCCAAAGCTATCGGTTTCGGTTCTGGTCGCGGTCATGTGCCTGTCTCCGGTATGCTGTTGCATGCCGTTTAACGCCAGCAACGGGGCCGCGCAATGTGCGGCGATGCCTCAGTGGGTGGGGGTATTGCGAAAAAACCGATAGACGCGGGCAGGGGGCATATTGAACCAGATCCGCGCGCTGCGCTCCCATCCGAGGCCCATATCATCGCGCAGGGCGCGGGCGACGGGTGGGGTCCAGCCATAGGTGAATTGCACATAGCGGGCGTCGCGCGCGAGTTGGGCGAAGCTTCCGCGCAGGATGGCGGTTTGCAAGGGCAGTGGCATCGACAAAAGCGGCAAGCCCGAGATCACGGCCTGCACATTGTGCAGACCCAGATCGCCGACATCGGCCGCGCTCATCTGATGATGGTTCACACCCGCGAAGTGGTGTTTGAGATGGCTGTGAAAGACGGGGTTCATTTCGATCGTGTGCAGATCATGCGGCGCGATCCCGCGATCAAGGATCGCTTGGGTGATGACACCTGTGCCCGCCCCCAATTCGATCACGGCACCTTTGGTGGGATCAAGCCCTGCGGTCATTTCCGCGCATAATGCAGCTGAGGACGGCGCCAAGGCCACGACCTGTCCGGGTCGGCGCAAAATCTGACCCATGAACACAGAAAAATCAGTCACGCCGCCGCCGCCCCATCGTGATCACCCACGCACCTTGAGATAGGAAGCGGGGCGTCCGTGACAAGTGAGATCACTGACCCTTGCGGAAGGTATCGAGGCGGACAACCTCGCCTTGCGACGCGGATGATTTCCCATTGGGCGTTTGCCCTTTGCCGGGGCTGGGCGGCTCATCCTCGGGCTCGTGGGTCTCTTCGTCACTGTCCGTGCTTTCAAAGCGCAGGCCGAATTCCACCGAAGGGTCGACAAAGGTGCGGATCGCGTCGAAAGGGATGCGCAGATGCTCGGGATTGTCACCGAAATTGAGGATGATCGAAAACCCGTCATCATCGACCGTCAGCCCATCGTACCAATTCTGGATCACGATGGTCATTTCCTCGGGATAGCGGTCGCGCAGCCAATCGGCCAAGCTGACCCCCGGCGCACCTGTGTCGAAGGTAATGAAAAAATGATGCTCACCGGGAAGCCCGCTTTGCGCCACATCGCTCAGAACGTTCTGGATCAAGCCACGCATCGCCCGATGCATCAGGCGACCATAGGCGATTGTGGACGTTCGATCAGACATAGACACAGCACCCCGGCAATGGTTGCCTCACCATAGAAGATTCGTTTCGATTTGAAAGGCGAGGGTTTGGTCGCGCGCTCAGACCGCGGGCAAATTCGCCAGCACAAGCCAAGCAGCCAAGGCGGCTTCGCAGGCGAAAAAAGTCCAACTTTGCCGACTTGCCGCATCATCGCGCAAGATCGAGGTGATGCGCCCTGTCGCGGCACCCGCATAGGCCAGACCAACCACGACCCACGCCAATGGCGCGTTCAGCACAATGGCACCCAGCCCCAGACCCACGAACAAGCACCCCGAGGCGGCCGAAACTTCGGTGTAGGCCATGTTCGATGGCCCGGCCTGCATGTCGAGTTGCTGCATCGTCCAGCGCGGCGCCAGCCAGCCCATCAGCCCCAAGGCGATGGTCAAGATCGCCACCGCGTAATTGATGAAATCGAAAGCGGTCATCGGGTTCCCTTTGGTCAGCCATGCGCGATGGGTCTGTTGAGTAAACGTTGGGCAAAGCCAGCCGGATCACTTGCGGATGAAAAAAACTTCATGCGCGGCGCGGTGGTCAAAGGAAGCGAAGGGAAAGTGCAGGCTTCTGTTGCCAGGTGCCTGCGAACCCCGCCTTACGCGGCTAGGCGCAAGGGCTTAGTTTCGGCGACTTGAGCAGCTTACGCTGCCAGAGCCATTGCCGGAGCACGGTTGTCATTTGCAACTGTACGTTTCGGACCGATAACGGTGGTACCTCACCGAGACAAAGCTAACCTCTTTAGACGTTCGTCGATCCTGTTTCGGCCCCATGATCCGCAAATGACGGATATTTGGTGGAGCCGCCGGGTACCGCCCCCGGGTCCGAGCCGTGTATTACAAGCGCGTTTATGTCCATAGCCCGGTTGCCCGGGCCTTTTGAAGATACGCAGCCCAGCGCAGGAATTCAAGACAGGCCGCGATTGTCCGGAGCGGGGACTTGCCTTTGCCGCGCAGCTTTGAAATATGTTATAAGATAACATAACATCAATCGGTGCGTCATGGCTGATCCACAACTTCCCGTCACGGTGCTGTCTGGCTTTCTCGGGGCAGGCAAGACCACGCTTCTCAACCGTATCTTGCAAAACAGCACGGGCCGCAGGGTTGCCGTGATCGTCAATGATATGTCGGAGGTGAATATCGACGCCGATCTGGTCCGGGCAGGTGGCGGGCTTTCACGCACAGATGAAAGCTTGGTCGAAATGTCCAACGGCTGCATCTGCTGCACCTTGCGCGAGGATTTGTTGGTCGAGGTGCGGCGGCTGGCCGAGGCGGGGCGCTTCGATGCTTTGGTGATCGAATCGACGGGCATCTCGGAACCGCTGCCAGTCGCCACCACCTTCGAATTCCGCGATGAGGCGGGGATCAGCCTGTCGGATGTGGCCCGCCTTGATACCATGGTCACGGTGGTCGATGCGGTGAACCTTCTGGCCGATTATTCCAGCCATGATTTTCTGGCCGCGCGCGGGCAAAGCATGGGCGAGGGGGATGATCGGCACTTGGTCCATCTGTTGACCGATCAGATCGAATTTGCCGATGTCATCGTCTTGAACAAGGTGACAAAGGCAGGCCCAGACCGGGTCGATGCCGCGCGCAAGATCATCCGTAGCCTCAACGCCGATGCGCGGATCTTGGAAACCGATTTCTCGGATGTCGCCTTGTCGGATGTGCTGGAAACCGGGCTTTTCGATCCGGATCGCGCCCATGAGCATCCGATGTGGGCCAAGGAGCTTTACGGCTTTGCCGATCATACCCCCGAGACCGAGGAATACGGCATCACCAGCCATGTCTATCGCGCGCGGCGTCCCTTTGTGCCCGAAGCGATCTTGGCGCTTCTCGACGGCGATTTGCCGGGTGTCATCCGGGCCAAGGGGCATTTCTGGATCGCCACGCGCCCGGATTGGGTGGCGGAATTCTCGCTTGCTGGTGCGCTTTCGGGTGTGACGCCGTTGGGCACATGGTGGGCATCGGTGCCGCGCGAACGCTGGCCCAGCCATGACAGCGCGCGGGCCTATATCGCCCAGCATTGGCAAGAGCCTTGGGGCGACCGCCGTCAAGAGATCGTGTTCATCGGATCGGGCATCGACTGGCCGGCGCTCAAGGCGCGGCTTGACGCCTGCTTGCTGCCCGATGGGGTGGATGGCGCGGATTTGCCCGACCCATTTCCACTGTGGCGCAGGGCGGAGGCCGCGGCATGAGGCGCGGCGGCAATCTGGGGGCGACACGGCTACGCCGCAGATGGCGGCCAGATGATCCGATGCGGGTTTATGATACCTTGCCGCCCGAACTCAGGGCTTGGATCGCACATGCCGCGCTGCCATGGTCGCCCACCTCCTGCCTCAAGCTTTGGCGGCGCGCGCTGCGCGAGGAAGGGTGCGCTGAACGCGCGCGCGCGCGTCTCGACCGGGCCGAGGCGGCCTGCCTTGCCCGCGATCGCTTGGACGCAAAAGAAAACGGGCGCCCCAAGGACGCCCGTTTCCGCATGTCAGCCAGCGGGATCAGAACCCTGCTTTGATCCGCTCGAATGCTTCGGCCTGACGCTCGCGCTGCTCGTTCGAGATGGGTAGCTGTGCCAGAACCGGTACGGTCACCTCGCCCAAGCCAGCGGCCTCCATCGCCTCGGCGCCAAGCGCCATGAGTGCGGCCTGATTGGCGGTGCCAAAGCCGTTTTCCAGCAGGGGCAGGGCCGAGACATCGGCATGCATGGCATTGATGAAATCATAGGCTTGGTCTTCCGAGCCTTCGCCATTGGCCATGTTCACATAGCCGCACAACCAGACCGAAGACCCCTCGGCGGTGTTGCGGTTGAAGCCCACGGGGAAGCCTTCGTCGGCCAGCGACACCGGCACTTCGTTCCAGACCCAAGCAGCCTGCACCTGACCCGATGCCATCAGCTGCTGGATCTCGGCGGGATCCACCCAGTAGTTGAGCAGATTGCCGTGGATGCCGCGCAGCCATGCGGATGCGGCCTCGAACTGCGCATCGGTGGCTTGCGACCAATCGGTCACGCCGGTGGCGAGATAGGCCAGCGCATAGGCGTCATCGACATTGTCGGGGATCGACAGGCGGCCTGCATAGGCGGGGTTGTTGAAGATCTCGAGCGAGGCGACATCTTCGGCAGGCACGGTTTCGGCGTTATAGGCAACAGCCGTTGTGCCGTAATCGGTGGGCAAAAAGAACAGATCGGCAGTGCCGGCACGCACGTCTTGGCCCAGAAGATCGGCGTTGAGCGAGCTGTAAGCCGCGACGCGCGCACGATCCCAAGGCTCGATAATGCCCGATTCCTGCCAACGCGGCACCGAGCCTGCGCAGATATGGGTCACATCCGACCGAAAGCCCGCGAGCAAACGCTGAAAGGCTTCATCCTCATCGCCGAAAAAGACGAACTCGGGGCTGGCGCCGTGTTGGTCGATAAAGGGCTGGTGAAAAGACGGCTCTTCGAAGCCCGAATAATCGAACACGAGCAGATCTTGTGCCGCTGCGATCGAGGGAACGGTGAGCGCGAGGGCCATGGCGGTGCCGAGGGCCATGCGATGGGTCATGATGGCGATATCCCTATTGGAGTGAATGGTGGCAGAACCGCCGAAGAAACTAGGGCCGATACCCTTGTTTGCCAAGGGGTCGTTATGCGGGATCGGTGCGCGCGGCGCGTGCATCGAATACCGATTGTGCAAGCTGGCGGGTGTAGCGTTCTAACTCTTCCAATGCGGCAATGATTTCGGGGCCGTCGCGCCCCTCGGTTGCATCCGCGATTCGCGCGTGCAGCGCGATGATCGCGTCGCGCGAGCGGGCCGAAAAGGTGATCATATTCATCAAGGGCTGCATCGCCTCGACCGCGCCTGCAAGCTGATAGGACAAAACCGGGTTGCCCGCTGCATCCACCAGCGCCCGGTGAAACGCCACATCGGACGCGCAAAAGGGTTCGTCGGTCAGGCCGGGCTGCCCTTGGCGGGTGATCTCGGCGCGCATCGTGGCCAGATGGTCAGGGCTGCGGCGGGTGGCGGCCAGCATCGCGCAGGCCCGCTCCATCGCGAAACGCGCCTCGCAGGCGGTATCGAAACTGGTGTCATTCATGCCCAAAAGCAGGGTCGATGTGGTGATCTGCTGGGCATGGGCATCGGCATAACTCAGCCGGTTGATGAAAGCCCCGCCAAAGGCGCCGCGCTGTGTGCGGATCAAGGATTGCGCGGCCAAACGTTTCAGCGCCTCGCGCACCGTGGGGCGGGAGACGGCGAATTGCTCGGCTAGTTCCGCCTCGGACGGCAGGCGGTCGCCCACGATCAACGCCCCCGACACGATGGCATCGCGGATTGCGGTGGCGATCTGTGCCGAAAGATCGGCGGGATTGTCTGGATCGATTTTCATTTGTCAGACATTTAAAAGTCTGACAATTCTTTGGCAAGCAAAACGAGTCGTTAGGGAGGGCGGCACTGCGATGATCGCCGCGCGCATCAGATCCATGGGAAGCCCACATTGGCTTGCGCTTTACGGCGTGATCTTGCTGTCTTGGGGTGCGCTTTACCTGATGGCCTTGCCCGCGGATTTGCGCGCTGCTGGCGCGGTCTATGGCGCGGAATTCTTGGCAAGCCTGTGCATCGTGACGCCGGATGCGGCGGGATACCTGGGCCTTGTCGCGATGTGGACGATCATGTCGGCAGCGATGATGGCGCCCACAGCATTGCCTGCATTCGCCGCCTATGATGACCTCAGCGCGCGCGCCGGTGGCGGTTTTCGCTGGTTGGTTGTCGGGTTCTTGGCCGTATGGCTGGGTTTCGCGGTGCTTGCAGCCGCGCTCCAGATGGCGCTGTTCCAGTTGGGATACCTCAGCATTTTCGGCGATAGCCAATCGTTGCTGCTGTCTGGCGTGCTGTTGGCGCTGGCGGGCGCCTATCAATTTTCGGCGCTGAAAGATGCCTGCCTGACGCAGTGCCGCGCGCCCTTGGCCTTTTTCATGAGCTATTGGGCCGAGGGGCCGGTGCGCAACGGGCTACGCCTTGGGGCGGTTTGCTTGGGTTGTTGCTGGGCCTTGATGCTGCTGGCCTTTGTTGGCGGGGTGATGAACCTTGCTTTCATGGCGGTGGCGATGGTGCTGATGGCATTGGAGAAATTGCCCGAGATCGGGCGTCATATCACCCGGCCCTTGGGGGTGGTGCTGATCGCATCCGGCGCAGCATGCCTTGGCTTTGGCCTTATCGGATAACGAAGAGAGGAAACATCATGTCGCTCAGACGCCGCCCCGAGGCCGACCGCCTGCCGGTTAGTCAACGTATCGATCAACGCATGGACAGCCCCAAGCGTCGCCAGATGCGCCCCACCGATTGGGCGATCAAGGGCGAGTTATTCTTGAACTGCAACTGCACCGTCTTTTGCCCCTGTGTGGTCAGCCTGGGCAAGCACCCACCGACCGAAGGCTCGTGCAAAGCATGGATGGCGATCGCCATCGACGAGGGGCATTACGAGGGCGAAAGCCTTGCAGGGCTCAATGTCGGGCTGATGGTCGAGATCCCCGGCCGCATGGCCGACGGCAATTGGAAGGTCGCGGCCTATATCGACGAGGCCGCAAGCGGCAAGGCCTACAACGGCCTGCTGCAGATTTTGTCGGGTGCCGCAGGCGGCACAACGGGTCTATTCACGATCTTGGTCTCGGAAATCATCCACGCAGAACGCGAAAAGGTCGAGATCGTGCGCGAGGGGCGCCGTCGCGGCCTTTATGTCGGCAAGAAGATCCAAGGCGAGATCGAGATGCTGGAAGGGGCCAACCCCGACGAGCCCGTGGTCATGACCAATACCCGCTACTGGATGGGCCCCGATGTGATCGCGGCGCGCGGTCTGAAATCCAAGGTGCGCGATTTCGGGCGCGTTTGGGATTTGACAGGCAAATCCGCCGAGATCTGCGCCATCGACTGGTCGGGCAGCGCAGGCAAGTAAGCGATGATCACGCCTTCCTATTGCCAGATGATGGCGCGCTATAACGCGTGGCAGAACCAATCGCTGTTTCAAGCGGCGGCAGGGCTGTCGGATGCAGATCGCGAAGCCGATCGCGGTGCGTTTTTCGGCGGCATCCGCGCCACGCTCAGCCATCTGATGTGGGCCGATCTGATCTGGATCGCGCGGTTTGAGGGGGGTGAGGGGCCGGGCGGCACCATCACCACCTCACCTGCGCGCTATGATTGGCCGACGCTTTGGGCCGAACGCCCCACGCTTGATGCGCGCATCGCGGCTTGGTCTTGGATGGTGACCCAAGATGAATTGGATGGCGAGATCCGTTGGCATTCCTTTGCGCTTGGGCGCGAATTGGCCAAGCCAACGGCGGTTTGCGTGGCCCATCTGTTCAACCATCAGACCCATCACCGTGGTCAGGTTCATGCCATGCTGACCGCTGCAGGTGCGCGTCCCGATGACACCGATATTCCCTTCATGCCTGATGAGGTTCCCGAATGGCGTTGATTTCGCCCTCGCGCCGCTTGCGCCGCACCCCTTTTTCCGACGGGGTGGAGGCCGCAGGCGTCAGCGCCTACACGGTTTATAATCGCATGCTTTTGCCGACGGTCTTCCGTTCGGTGGAGGAGGATTACCACCATCTGAAATCAGCGGTGCAGATCTGGGATGTCGCCTGCGAGCGGCAGGTCGAGGTGCGCGGCCCGGATGCGGCCAAACTGGTGCAAATGCTGACCCCGCGCGATCTCCGGGGCATGTTGCCGGGCCAGTGCTATTATGTGCCGATGGTCGATGAGACAGGCGGCATGCTCAATGATCCCGTCGCGGTGAAACTGGCCGAGGATCGTTGGTGGATCTCGATTGCCGACAGCGATTTGTTGTTGTGGGTCAAAGGGATCGCCTATGGCTACCGGCTTGATGTCTTGATCGATGAGCCCGATGTTTCGCCCTTGGCGGTGCAAGGGCCGAAAGCCGATGATCTGATGGCGCGCGTCTTTGGCGACGCGGTGCGCGACATTCGCTTTTTCCGCTTTGGACATTTCGATTTCCAAGGCCGCGATATGGTGATCGCGCGCTCGGGCTATTCCAAGCAAGGCGGCTTTGAGATCTATGTCGCAGGCGGCGATATCGGCATGCCCTTGTGGCACGCCTTGATGGAGGCGGGTCGCGATCTGGATGTGCGCGCCGGATGCCCCAATGGGATCGAGCGGGTCGAGGGTGGATTGCTGAGCTATGGCAATGACATGACGGCCGAGAACACCCCGCATGAGGCGGGCCTTGGCCGCTTTTGCAACACGGCCACGGCGATCGGATGCATCGGGCGCGACGCGCTTTTGCGGGTCGCCAAGGAAGGGCCGATCAAGCAGGTCCGCGCCATCGCGATCGACAGCAAAAGCTTGTCGCGCTGCGACAGGCCTTGGGCGCTGATGGCGGGCACGACCCGCGTGGGACAGGTGACATCGGCCGCGCAATCGCCCGATTTCGGCTGTGGCGTGGGTATCGGCATGGTGCGCATGACCCATTGGGATGCGGGAACACCGCTGCATGTCGTGACCCAAGATGGCAGCCACCCTGCCGTGGTGAATGATAAATTCTGGATTTAAAACAATGATCTGCGATGTGTTTTTGATGTTCGCAGTAGAAAGGTGACAGGCTATGACATTTCGCGCTCTCGTCGTTGAAAAAGATGAATCCGGCACAACACATGCCGCTGTTCAAACGCTTGCCGATGATCGTCTGCCCGCGGGCGATGTGACGGTCGCGGTCGAATATTCGACTGTGAACTACAAAGACGGGCTGTGCGTGGGTACGGGCGGCGGTTTGGTCAGAAACTACCCGCATGTGCCGGGGACCGACTTTGCCGGCACGGTGCTGGCCTCCGACGATGCGCGCTACAGCGCGGGTGACAAGGTGGTGTTGACCGGCTGGCGCGTGGGCGAGGCGCATTGGGGCGGCTATGCCGAAAAGGCGCGTGTCAAAGCCGATTGGCTGGTGCCGCTGCCAAAAGGGCTGACTACACGCGAGGCGATGGCCGTTGGCACGGCAGGCTTTACCGCGATGCTGGCCGTCATGGCGCTGGAAGATCATGGGCTCACCCCCGAAAAGGGCGAGGTTTTGGTCACCGGTGCCGCGGGCGGTGTCGGCTCGGTCGCGACCGCGATCTTGGCCAATCTCGGCTACAAGGTCGCCGCTGTGACGGGCCGGGCGGAACAGGCCGATTACCTGCATGGTTTGGGGGCGGCGCGGATCGTGGCGCGCAGCGATCTGGCCGAGACCGTCAAGCGCCCGCTTGAGGCCGAGACTTGGGCGGGGTGTGTCGATGCGGTGGGCGGCGCGATGTTGGCGCGCGTCCTGGGGCAGATGAACTACGGCGGCTCGGTCGCGGCGGTGGGGCTTGCGGGTGGTGCAGGCTTGCCTGCGAAAGTGATCCCGTTCTTGCTGCGCGGTGTGAACCTTCTGGGCATAGACAGCGTGATGCAGCCCTATGAAAACCGCCTGCGGGCATGGGAGCGGATCGCGCGCGATCTCCCGATGGACAAGCTTGCAGCGATGATCACCCCGGCGGTTTTGGTCGATCTGCCCAAGCTTGGGGCCGATATCCTCGCTGGTCAGGTGCGCGGCCGGGTGGTGGTCGACACACGCGCCTGAAGCGCGCGGCCAACAAGCGCGCGTTGCTTGCGCAGCGCGCGCCCCTTGGCGGTCATTCTGCCCCATGTGATGACAGCGCTTTGCCTTTCGTCGCGCGCATGCGTATTTGGGGCAAGACGAAGTCAGGAAAGCGCGCATGACCAAAACCCCCACCGGCAAATCCACAAGCGGACGCGGGCAGCGCGAGTTGCGCACCAAGGTCAAAACCGCGCGCGGGCGCAAGCTCAGCTCGACCCTGTGGTTGGAACGCCAGCTCAACGATCCTTATGTGCAACGCGCCAAGCGCGAAGGCTATCGCGGGCGCGCTGCCTTCAAGATCATGGAATTGGACGATAAATTCCGCTTTCTCGTGCCCGGTGCGCGGGTGGTGGATTTGGGCTGTGCGCCGGGGGGCTGGTGCCAAGTCGCGGTGCCACGCGTCAATGCATTGGGCGAGAAATCAGGCAAGGCTGTCGGCCGCATCATCGGTGTCGATTTGCAAGAGGTCGATCCCATCGCAGGTGTGGAGCTGCATGTGCTCGATTTTCTCGAAGATGGGGCCGATGAACAGGTCAAGGCATGGCTTGGCGGGCGCGCCGATGTGGTGATGAGCGATATGGCCGCCGCATCCTCGGGCCATAAGCAGACCGATCATATCAGGATCGTGGCGCTATGCGAGGCGGCGGCGCAGCTGGCTTTTGACGTGTTGGAGCCCGGCGGCACTTTTGTCGCCAAGGTCTTGGCAGGCGGCGCCGAGGGAAGTTTGCAGGCGCTCCTCAAAAAGCGTTTCGACAAGGTCGTGAATGTCAAACCACCCGCAAGCCGGGCCGATAGTTCCGAGAAATTCGTCGTGGCCACGGGTTTTCGTGACCTTGGTGATGATGATCAATAGTGCGATTGCGCGGCATGTGCGGTTTTCGCTCTTTTCCTCTGACGCGCTGCATGAAATAGGGACGTGCCAACGCTGAAGCCCAAGGAGACCCCGATGGAGATTCGCGAGGCACTGACCTTCGATGATGTTTTGCTCGTACCCGGAGCGAGTTCCGTCTTGCCGGCCACGGCCGATACGCGCACGCGGGTGACCAAGTCGATCTTGCTCAATATCCCCTTGCTGTCTTCGGCGATGGATACGGTCACCGAAGGGCGCATGGCGATCGCCATGGCGCAAGCAGGCGGCATGGGCGTGATCCATCGCAACCTCGATATCGAGGCGCAAGCCCGCGAGGTGCGCCGCGTCAAACGTTTCGAGAGTGGGATCGTCTATAGCCCGGTCACGCTCACCCCCGATCAAACCTTGGCCGATGCGCGCGCGCTGATGGAGCGCTATGGCTTTACCGGTTTTCCTGTGGTCGATGACCAGCGCCGCGTTCTGGGCATCGTGACCAATCGCGATATGCGCTTCGCCGAGCATGACGACACCCCCGTGCGGGTGATGATGACGACCGAGAACCTTGCCATTTTGCGCGAACCTGCCGACCGGGCCCAAGCCATCAGCTTGATGAAATCGCGCCGGATCGAAAAGCTGTTGGTCACCGATGCGGAGGGTAAGCTCACGGGTCTGTTGACCTTGAAAGATACCGAGCGCGCGGTGCTGAACCCGCAAGCCTGCAAGGATGAGTTGGGGCGGCTGCGCGTGGCTGCGGCGACCACCGTGGGGGATGCGGGTTTTGAACGTTCCGCGGCCCTGATCGATGCGGGCTGTGATCTGATCGTGATCGATACGGCGCATGGCCATTCCGAAGGGGTGGCGCGCGCGGTCGAGCGGGTCAAGGCGCTGTCAAACGCGGTGCAGGTCGTGGCAGGCAATGTCGCCACAGCCGAGGCGACGCGCGCTTTGATCGGCGCAGGCGCGGACGCGATTAAGGTGGGGATCGGCCCCGGCTCGATCTGCACCACCCGCATCGTGGCGGGTGTGGGTGTGCCGCAGCTGACCGCGATCATGGATTGCGCAGCTGCTGCCGCCGACAGCGGCACACCGGTGATCGCCGATGGTGGGATCAAGTATTCGGGCGATTTCGCCAAGGCGATCGCGGCAGGCGCGCATTGCGCCATGGTCGGCAGCATGATCGCAGGGACGGATGAAAGCCCCGGCGAGGTGATCTTGTATCAAGGGCGCAGCTTCAAGAGCTATCGCGGCATGGGCAGCCTTGGGGCAATGGCGCGCGGCTCGGCGGATCGGTATTTCCAGAAAGATGCCGCCTCCGACAAGTTGGTGCCCGAGGGGATCGAGGGCCAAGTGCCCTATAAGGGTTCGGCCAGTGCCGTGGTTCACCAACTCGTTGGCGGTTTGCGCGCGGCGATGGGCTATACGGGCTGTGCCACTGTCGATGAGATGCGCCGCGATTGCCGTTTCGTGCGCATCACCGGGGCCGGGCTGAAGGAAAGCCATGTCCATGATGTGCAGATCACCCGCGAAAGCCCGAATTATCGTTTGGGATAAGCAGATTGTCGCGCAATCCTAAGGTAATCCCGTGACCCCGGCGGCCCGTGCCGCCGCGGCGATCGCGGTGTTGGATGATTGGCAGGCGGGCAAACCTGCCGAGCAGGCGCTGACCAATTGGGCGCGTGGCGCGCGCTATGCGGGCTCCAAGGACCGCGCGGCGGTGCGCGACCTCGTCTATGATGTTTTGCGCGCGCGCGGCAGCTGTGCGCGTTTGGGCGGCGGGAAGGATGGGCGCGCCTTGATCTTGGGGTTGTGCCGCCTGCAAGGCACTGACCCTGAACATGTGTTCACAGGTGACGCCTATGGCCCGCCCGCCTTGCGCCCCGACGAGTTGGCGGGCTTTACCGATCCGGCCTTGGTCGATCCGCAAGATGATGTGCCGCAATGGCTTTTGGACCGGCTGGCAGAGCGCGCGGGGGCTAATCTCCCTGCGCTATTGGCCGCCTTGCTCGCCCGCGCGCCACTTTACCTGCGCGTCAATACTCACAAAACAACCCCAGAGGCCTGCATCACCCAACTTGCTGCCGAAGGGGTGACGGCAGTGGCCGACCCGCGCGCGGCGACGGCGCTTGAGGTGACATCGGGGGCGCGGCAGGTCAAATCGACCGCGGCCTATCGCGACGGCTTGATCGAACCCCAAGATCTCTCGGTGCAACGCGCGGTATTGGCTGTCGATTGGCCCAAAGGGGCGATCTTGGATTACTGCGCCGGGGGCGGGGGCAAATCTTTGGCTATCGCGGCGCTGACGGGTCAGCGCATCGCCGCGCATGACGCGGCCCCCCAACGCATGGCCGATCTGCCGCTGCGCGCGGCGCGCGCCGGGGCCATGATCGATATCGTCCGCACCGAGGGTTTGGTGCAATCCGGCCCATTCGCGGCCGTGCTTTGTGATGTGCCATGCTCGGGCTCTGGCACATGGCGGCGCGACCCTGCGGCGAAATGGCGGCTGACGCCTGCGCGGTTGGACGGGTTGGTGGCGCTGCAAGCCGAGATCCTTGATGCCGCCGCAGCCCTGATCGCGCCGGGCGGACAATTGGTTTATATGACATGCTCGCTTTTCCAGGCCGAAAACGCGGCGCAAATCGCGGCGTTTTTGACCCGTCACCCTGGCTGGCACTGTTTGTCCGAAGGCTATGATACGCCACTGACGGCGTCCGACGGGTTCTATCACGCGGTCCTGCGAGCGCCCTGATCATCTTGCTTGTGCAATTTTAGATAAAATTCCGTATCTTAAGATTCGCTTAACCATTCGAAGCCTAGGCATCGTGTGGCGGATCGGGGCTTGATCGGAACGAGAGGCACAGTGAAATCGGAACAGATGGTTTCGCGTTGGCTTGCGCCAACACCATGGGCGCGGCTGCAGCCGATGCTGTTGTTGTTGTTTGGTGTGATCGCGCTTTTGGCCGCTGTCGTGGTCGAGAACCTTCAATGGGCTTTTGCCCTATGGGCGATCGCGGGCGGTGCATTGTCGGCAAGCGCGCTTGTGATGCTGGCCGCGATGGTGCGGCGTGGACGGATGCGCGCCATGTTGCGCGGGGCTTTGCGCATCATGGAACATGATCCAGCGCCGTGTTTTTGCAGCGATACAGCCGGTGGGATTGTCGCGCTCAACGCCGCCGCCGTACGTCGCTTTGGTGAGCCGCTTGGCCAACCGATGTCGCGCGTGATTCTGGGTATGCTGCCCAATGCCGCCGCGGTGGTGTTTCGGACCGAAACAGCGCTTGAGCGTCAACCGATGACGCATGAAACCGTTTTGACGACACGCGGCCCTGTGCGTCTGACCGCGCATCGCTTGGCGGGCGGTGTCTTTTGGCGCATCGATGACCAAGGTGGTGCCGCCCCACATTCAGGCGATGGAATCGCGCTGCCGATGATGGTGGTCAGCCAGTCGGATACGATCTTGTCGATGAACCCCGCGATGCGCGAGGTTTTGGGGCGGCGTCCGACCGCTTTGGCCGATGTCTTTGTCGAAACCCCGGTGATCGCGGGGCGGCGCAGCCTGCTGAGCGGGGCTTCGGGTGACATTGCGGTGGTGCCGGTGATCGTGCCCTCACGCGATGGGCGGCGCGAGGTCTATGTCGTGCCGGGCTTGGCCGAGCCACCCGCGGCCACTGTCGCCGCGCGCGCCTTTGAGTCGTTGCCGGTGGCCTTGCTGCATATCGGGTCCGATGGGTGCTTGCTTGCCTCCAATCGTCAAGCGCAGACGCTGCTCGGGATCGTTGATGCCGCCACCGGCCCGTTGTCGCAATTCGTAGAGGGTTTGGGCCGCCCAGTGAATGATTGGGTGATGGATACCTTGGCCGAACGCATCCCTGACCGCTCGGAGGTGGTGCGCGCGCGCCGCCGCGAGGAGGAGGTATTCTTGCAGATCACGCTGAGCCGCATCACCGATGCATCGGGCCCATCGCTTTTGGCGGTGCTGCATGACGCGACCGAACTCAAGACGCTGGAGCAGCAGTTTGTCCAAAGCCAAAAGATGCAAGCCATTGGTGAGTTGGCAGGCGGGATCGCGCATGATTTCAATAATTTGCTGACAGCTATCGCCGGGCATTGCGACCTGCTTTTGCTGCGCCATGACCAAGGTGATCCTGATTACGGTGATCTGGTTCAGATCAACCAAAACGCCAATCGTGCCGCCGCCCTCGTGGGCCAATTGCTGGCCTTTTCACGCAAGCAAACGCTTGAGCCGGAGATTATCGATCTGCGCGACACGATGGGGGAATTGACCCATCTGCTGAACCGGCTGGTGGGCGAAAAGATCACGCTGACGCTTAGCCATGATCCGGGCTTGCTGCCGATCCGGGCCGATCGCCGCCAGCTTGATCAAGTGATCATGAACCTTGTGGTCAATGCGCGCGACGCGATGCCGGACGGGGGCGAGGTGCGGGTAGAAATGCGCATGGTGCGCCTGACAGAGCCGCTTTATCGTGATCGCGCCGAGGTGCCAGCGGGCCGTTATGTCACCATCCGTGTCTGCGATCAGGGCCACGGGATCGCACCCGACAAATGCCACCGCATCTTCGAACCTTTTTTCACCACCAAGCGTCAGGGCGAGGGGACGGGGCTGGGCCTGAGCATGGCTTATGGCATCGTCAAGCAAACGGGCGGCTACATTTTCGTCGATAGCGTGGTCGGGGTTGGCAGCACATTCACCATCTATTGCCCGGCTTTCGATCTGCCCGCCCAAGATGCGGTTGGGCAAAAACCAAGCGTGACCATGACGCAAACGTCCCGCGCGATACCAGATGCCGGTGCCGAACACCCCTCGGGTGTCGTGCTTTTGGTCGAGGATGAGGCCCCCGTGCGCGCCTTTGCGGCACGCGCGCTGCGGCTGCGTGGCTATACCGTGATCGAAGCGGGCTGCGCCGAGGAGGCCTTGGAAAAACTCGATGATGCGGCGCTGAAGATCGATTTGTTCCTGACCGACGTCGTCATGCCCGGCATGGATGGGCCATCATGGGTGCGGCGCGCTTTGCTGGCCCGCCCCGGCGTCAAGGTTGTCTTCGTGTCAGGATATGCCGAGGACCAGATCGAGGATGGATCGATCGCCATTCCCAATGCCGTGTTCTTGCCCAAGCCATTCTCGCTCGCCGATCTGACCGAAACGGTGCAACGCCAATTGCATTAGCGGCTGCGCCTTACCGCCCTAAACGCGCCCATAAGTCGAAATCGGCCGCTGCTTCGCGCTGCAGGCGCGCCTCCAATGCGGGGGGCAGGGAGAGATCGGCCCGCGGCGAGATATTGCGACGCCCCAGGTCGAGGGTGACGCCCAAACGCTGTTGCAAGAAACCGACCGCCTGATCCAGGTCTTCATAACGAAACAGGTGATCGACGATAATCTTGCCGTCGGCATTCGCGACGAAACGCGATTGGCGACCGACGCGGGCATATTCTGGCTCGGGATCGCTGAGCCAACCGGTCACGAACTGCGCGAAATCCATCCCCGCCGTCGAGCTTGCACTCCCGCTGATCTCGGGGCGGGCGCGGTAACGATACCAGCTGCCCAACCAATCGCGCGGCTCACGGATGATCGCCATTGTCTCGATCTGCCGCGTGCCACGGTTCTCGAAAAACGGCGCAAGCTGGTTGCGCCAACGCCGCGCGGTCAGGTGCTTTTTCTCGGGCGGGTTGAGAATCGCCGTATCGGCATGGGCTAAAAGCGCTGCCTCAAGTGCGGTCGTGCCTGTCTTTGGCACGGCCAAAAGCACCAGTTTCGCTTTCCAGAACAATAACATGACGGCCTTCCCCTTACCGGGCGCACTGGATCAACCTTTCCTTAACCCTTCATCGCAATTCTGGGTGCGTGCAAGATTTTACTTGAAGTGTTCTTGTTTTGTTTGCAAAAGAGAAACAGAACAAGAGGTGAACATGAGCATCCCGTTGCCGCGCCAGCCGCGACGTGGAATAAGGAGGTCAACGCAATGGCAACGGCAACGCTTCTCAACATGACAGATCGTATTTCAGCCGACAAACAAAAGGCGCTTGATAGCGCTTTGGCCCAGATCGAACGCCAGTTCGGCAAGGGGTCGATCATGAAGCTGGGTGGCGATAATGCCATGCGCGACATCGAAGCGACATCGACAGGCTCGCTTGGCCTCGATATCGCGCTCGGCATCGGCGGTTTGCCCAAGGGGCGGATCATCGAGGTCTATGGCCCTGAAAGCTCGGGCAAGACCACGCTGACGCTGCATTGCATCGCCGAAGAACAGAAAAAGGGCGGCATTTGCGCCTTTGTCGACGCCGAACACGCGCTTGACCCGCAATATGCCAAGAAGCTTGGCGTCAATCTCGACGAGCTTTTGATTTCGCAGCCGGACACGGGCGAACAAGCGCTTGAGATCGTGGATACGCTGGTGCGCTCGGGTGCGGTCAGCATGGTGGTGGTCGATTCGGTTGCGGCCCTCACACCCAAATCCGAACTTGAAGGCGACATGGGCGATAGCTCGGTCGGTGTGCATGCGCGTCTGATGTCGCAGGCGATGCGCAAGCTGACCGGTTCGATCGCGCGCTCGAACTGCATGGTTGTCTTCATCAACCAGATCCGGATGAAGATCGGCGTGATGTTCGGCAGCCCCGAGACGACGACGGGCGGCAACGCGCTGAAATTCTACGCATCCGTCAGGCTTGATATTCGCCGCATCGGTTCGATCAAGGATCGCGACGAGGTTGTCGGCAACACCACCCGCGTGAAAGTGGTCAAGAACAAGGTCGCAGCGCCCTTCAAGCAGGTCGAATTCGACATCATGTATGGCGAAGGCATCTCCAAGACCGGCGAGCTGGTCGATATGGGTGTCAAAGCCGGTGTGGTCGAAAAATCCGGCTCTTGGTATTCCTATGGTGATGAGCGCATCGGGCAGGGGCGTGAGAACGCCAAACAGTTCTTGTGCGACAACCCGGCCACGGCGTTGGAGCTGGAAGACAAGATCCGCGCGGCCCATGGGCTGGAATTCGATATGGCCGCCACTGATGATGACGGTCCGATGGATATGATCGACGATTGATCGCGCGGGCGGCGGGCCGCCCGCAGGAATGGCCCACGCCTCGGCGGAGCATAAGGATGAAAGGCGGCCCTCGGGCCGCCTTTCACCTTTCGTTGCCTCGAGATGGGGCATCATCCTGTGGACATGGGCGGGTCAGGGGAATAGATGGCGTGTGATCAAAACATTGCGCGCGCGAGATCCGATGGCCAGCCTCAACGATATCCGTTCCACCTTCCTCGATTACTTCAAGCGTAACGGCCATCAGGTCGTGGCCTCCAGCCCGCTGGTGCCGCGTAATGATCCGACCTTGATGTTCACCAATTCGGGGATGGTTCAGTTCAAGAACCTGTTTCTCGGGCTTGAGCATCGCGACTATAAACGTGCCACCACCGCGCAGAAATGCGTGCGCGCGGGCGGTAAGCACAATGACCTCGACAATGTGGGCTATACCGCGCGCCATCACACGTTTTTCGAGATGCTGGGCAATTTCAGCTTCGGCGATTATTTCAAGGAAGATGCCATTCCCTTTGCATGGGAATTGATCACCCGTGATTTTGGGATCGATAAATCGCGCCTTTTGGCCACGGTTTATCACACCGATGACGAAGCCCATGCGCTTTGGAAAAAGGTGGGCGTGCCCGAGGATAGGATCATCCGCATCGCGACCTCGGACAATTTCTGGCAGATGGGCCCGACCGGTCCCTGCGGCCCTTGCACAGAGATTTTCTATGATCACGGCGATCACATCTGGGGTGGCCCGCCGGGCAGCGCGGATGAGGATGGAGATCGTTTCATCGAGATCTGGAACGTCGTCTTCATGCAAAACGAGCAATTCGCCGATGGCACGATGCGGCCGCTTGATATGCAGTCGATCGATACCGGCATGGGGCTGGAACGGATCGGCGCGCTGTTGCAAGGCAAGCATGATAATTACGACACGGATCTGATGCGCGCGCTGATCGAGGCTTCGGCCCATGCGAGTTCGGTCGATCCGGACGGGCCGAAGAATATTCATCACCGCGTGATCGCCGACCATCTGCGCAGCTGTTCTTTCTTGATTGCCGATGGTGTGATGCCCTCGAACGAGGGGCGGGGCTATGTGTTGCGCCGGATCATGCGCCGCGCGATGCGCCATGCGCATTTGCTCGGCACGAAAGACCCGATGATGCATAAGCTGGTGCCGGCGCTGATCACCCAGATGGGCCAAGCCTATCCGGAGTTGGGCCGCGCGCAGGCGCTGATCACCGAGACATTGAAGCTGGAAGAAGAGCGTTTTCGCACCACGCTCGATCGTGGGCTCAAGCTGCTTGAGGATGAGTTGGCCCAGCTGCCCGATGGGCAGGCCCTTCCCGGCGAGGCGGCGTTCAAGCTTTACGACACCTTTGGCTTTCCGCTGGATCTGACGCAGGATGCGCTGCGCGAAAAGGGCCGCGCGGTCGATACATCCGGTTTTGATGCCGCGATGGATGCGCAAAAGGCCAAGGCGCGTGCGGCTTGGTCCGGCTCGGGCGAGGCAGCCGATGCCGCGATCTGGTTCGATCTTGCCGATCAAGGCGGGCCGACGGAGTTCTTGGGCTATGATACCGAGATCGCCGAGGGGCAGATCACCGCATTGGTGCGCGATGGCATCGTGCAAGCGCGTGCGACCGCGGGCGAGGGGTTGGCCATCATCGTCAACCAGACGCCGTTTTATGCCGAATCCGGTGGCCAAGTCGGTGATACCGGCCTGATCCGCACGGCAACAGGCACAGCGCGGGTGAATGACACCAAGAAGGTGGCGGGGCTGTTCTTGCATATGGCCGAAGTCGTGAGCGGCGAGATCTTGCCCGGTCAAGGGGCCGAGCTTGTCGTCGATCACGCGCGGCGCGCCGACATCCGCGCCAATCACTCGGCCACCCACCTGCTGCACGAGGCGCTGCGCCGCGCGCTTGGCGATCATGTCGCCCAGCGTGGCTCGCGCAACGCGCCAGACAGGCTGCGTTTTGACTTCAGCCATGCCAAGGCGCTGAGCGCAGAGGAATTGGCGCAGATCGAGGCCGAGGTGAATACCTTTATCCGTCAGAACAGTGCCGTGGAAACCCGGATCATGACACCTGATGAGGCGCGCGATCTGGGTGCGCAGGCCTTGTTCGGCGAGAAATACGGCGACGAGGTGCGCGTGGTGTCGATGGGCAGCCAAGCGGGGTCTGGCAAGGGCATGGATGGCCAGACTTATTCGCTGGAACTTTGCGGTGGCACCCATGTGCGCCAAACAGGCGATATCGGCCTTTTCGTGGCGCTTGGCGACAGCGCCTCTTCCTCGGGGGTGCGCCGGATCGAGGCGCTGACAGGGCCTGCGGCCTTGGCCTATCTGACGGGTCAGGAGCGGCGCATGCAAGCTTTGACGCAAGAGATGAACGCCACTGCCGATGAGGTGTTGGAGCGTGTGCGCATCCTGAAAGATGAGCGCAAGCGCCTTGAGAACGAGGTCGCGCAACTGCGCCGCCAATTGGCGATGGCGGGTGGCGCGGATCAAGCGGCAGCCGCGGTGGAAAGCGTCAATGGCATCGCGTTTCACGCTCAAGCCCTTGGTGGCGTGACCGCACGCGATCTGGCGGGTTTGATCGATGATCACAAGGCGCGCTTGGGCTCGGGCGCGGTCTTGCTGATCGCCGATACGGGGGGCAAGGCCGCTGTTGCGGCCGGCGTGACCGATGATCTGACCGGGCGACTTTCGGCCGTCGAACTGGTGCGCGCGGCGGTTGCCGAACTGGGTGGCCAAGGCGGCGGTGGCCGGGCCGATTTCGCCCAAGGCGGCGGTAAAGATGTTGCGAATGCGCCTGCTGCCATTGCTGCCGCGCAAGCGGTTTTGAAGGGAGTATAACCCATGCCGAAGGCTTATTGGATTGCACATGTGACCGTCACCGATGACGCCGCCTATGGCCGCTACGCGGCGCTGGCGACCCAAGCCATCGCGGCGCATGGGGGTGAGTTTCTCGTGCGTGGCGGCACGGCGATCCAGAAAGAAGGCCGCGCCCATCCCCGCAATGTCGTGGCGATTTTTCCAAGTCTTGAGGCGGCCAATGCCTGCTACGAGAGTGCCGCCTACCAAGAAGCGATCAGCCATGCCGAAGGGGCATGTGAGCGCGAATTGGTGCTGGTCGAGGCGGTCAGCTAATTGCCGACGGCACGGCGCCGATGGTGTCGTGGTAGATGAGATAGGGTCGCGCCAACCCACCTTGGGGCGCACGAAAACGCGCCAAGGCTCGGCCATGATCGGCGCGGATTATATTGACCGCGCGCGCCAGCCCATCTTGTTCGATCACGAAGCGCAAACTTCCGGGTTTTAACCCGAGGGCTGAGGCGGCATGGCGGCCAAGGCTGCCTTGATGCGCGGTGATGACGTCCAAGATTTCCTGCGCGCCCGGCACATAGACCGGCAAAGCATCATCGCTGGGCCAAGGCGCGCGGTGATAGGCCATCAAGACATCGCCCGGATCAGAGACGACCCGCGCAGCACCGGGCAGGGGCATGGCCCGGTCGCTGATGGGGCGCAGGGCAAGTGTGGGCATGACATCTTGGTAAAGGATGATCCGCCATCCCACCGGTGACGCCGCACGGATCCCATCGCGCCATGCAGCCACCAAGGCCAAGGCCAACTGCCGTCGATAGGTGGGATCGATCCAATCACAGGTGACGGCGACATGCTCGAGACGCCAAAGATGCAGGCATAACCCGTCATCTGGCACCGGCTCTGCGGCAAATGCCATCACCCCTGCCAGATAATCGGCCAAGGCCGCGCTATGATTGCGGGTCTGCTTGAGAATATCCATCGCACCGCCAAGACAAAAGACGCCGCAGCATTGCGATGAATGATTGATAATTCGTTTTCAGCTGTGCTGGCTTAGCCGGGCGGCGCGCTGGCGGCGGCGATTTTTTGTTCCAGCAACTTGCGCGCGCGCGCCTCGGCGATGCGGACGCGCACAAGGGTGCGAAACAGCTCTTCTGTCGTGGGCGATGACGCGCCAATGGCTGTCGCGATTTGTTCGATCAGCCGGTCATCGCCGAGCTTCTCCGCCGCCGCGATCGTGTCACGGGCAAGTTGATCGGCAAGCTCCTCGGCGATGCGGCTCATCTTCGTCCCTCAGCGGGTGTTTTCCGTCAGGCGGCGGCGCACATAGGTTTGCACGCTTTCGATCATCGGATCCATATGCGGATCTTCGAAGAAATGGCCCGCACCTTCCATCTCTTCATGGGTGATGGTGATGCCTTTTTGCTCATGCAGCTTGTCGACCAGAATCCGCGTATCTTGCGGCTTGGCCACGCGGTCGGCGGTGCCATTGATCACCAGCCCAGACGCAGGGCAGGGCGCAAGAAACGAGAAATCATACATATTCGCGGGCGGTGCCACCGAGATGAAGCCGGTGATTTCCGGTCTGCGCATCAAAAGCTGCATCCCGATCCATGCGCCAAAGGAGAAACCCGCGACCCAGCAATGCTTTGCATTGGGGTTCATCGCCTGCAAGTAATCCAGCGCCGAAGCGGCATCGCTCAACTCGCCAATGCCTTGATCATATTCACCCTGGCTGCGCCCCACGCCGCGGAAATTGAACCGCAGCACGGTAAAGCCCATCTTATGAAAGGCATAATGCAGGTTGTAGACGACGCGGTTGTTCATCGTGCCGCCGAATTGCGGATGCGGGTGCAAGACGATGGCGATGGGCGCGTCCTTGGCCTTTTGCGGGTGGTAGCGGCCTTCGAGCCGGCCCTCGGGGCCGGCGAAAATCACCTCGGGCAACGTGTCTCTCCTTGCCGTGGCTTGGGCTGTGGCCGTGCTTGACGCGTCGCGGGCCGCTGCCTAGAACCATTCCAAATCGTGCCGGGCGCGCTTTGCCGCGACCGGGTTGCTTTGCAGTTAAGCGCGCAGACCGTAAAGGTCAATCTTTGCAAGGGAGATGGGGTGCAATGAAGCTCAGCACCAAGGGCCGTTACGCCATGGTCGCGATGGCCGATCTTGCGATGATGCAAGGCGATGGGTTGATGACCTTGGCCGAGCTGTCGCGCAGACAGGATATTTCTTTGCCGTATCTTGAGCAATTATTTGTCAAGCTCAGGCGCGGCGGCTTGGTCGAGTCGGTGCGAGGCCCGGGTGGCGGCTATAAGCTGGGCCGCCCCGCCGCCGAGATCCGGGTGGTCGAGATTTTCGCCGCCGTCGATGAAACCGTCAGCGCCCTGCATACGGGCGCGGGGGCGACGGGTGCGGTCTCGGGAAGTCGTGCGCAATCCATGACCAATCGTCTTTGGGAAAGCATGTCGGCCCATGTCTATGTGTTTTTGCACCAAACCCGCTTGTCGGATGTGGTGCAAAACGAGCTGACCCCTTGCCCGGCAGTGCCGACGCTTTTCGAAGTGGTGGACGAAGGGTGAGGGCGCGATTTTTCGTACGAAAAATCAAAGCATGCCCTTTGACGCGCTGATCGCGCGGGGTCTAAGGGCGCTGGCATATTTTTGGAAAGATGAAGCAGGGGCGTGATGGCACGGATCTATCTCGATCATAATGCGACCACGCCTTTGCGGGATGAGGCGCGCGCAGCGATGATTGCGGCGATGGATGTGGTGGGCAATCCCTCCTCTGTCCATAGCGAGGGGCGTGCGGCCAAGGCGATTGTCGAGCAGGCCCGCAGCCAATTGGCCGAGGCCTTGGGCGCGCATGGGGCCGATATCATCTTTGTCTCAGGCGCGACCGAGGCTGCAGCACTGGCCTTGGCCGGGCGTGATCTGCATGGCGCCGCGATCGAGCATGACGCGGTGCGCGCATGGACGCGCGAAGATTTGGTGGTGGATCAATCGGGCCTTGTCGCCATTGCCGCGCCGCCGGCCGCGACCCTGCAACTGGCCAATTCCGAGACGGGGATCGTGCAGGATTTGCCAAGCGGTCTTGCGGTCAGCGATTGGACACAAGGGTTCGGCAAGCTGCCTTTGGGTTTTGATTGGTCAGGCATCGAGATGGTTTTTGTCTCGGCCCATAAAATCGGCGGGCCCAAGGGCATCGGCGCGCTGGTCATCAAGCGCGGCTTGGATCTCGCCGCGCAGATCAGGGGCGGCGGGCAAGAGATGGGCTGGCGCGCAGGCACCGAGAATGTCATCGGCATTGCGGGATTTGGGGCGGCAGCGGTTGCTGCAACACAAGATCTGGCCGATGGCGTTTGGGAAAGGGTTGCGCAACTTAGAAATATTCTAGAAAAGACTCTGGAAGATCGCGCGCCATCGACTATTTTAGTCGGGAAAGGCGTTGCGCGTCTGCCGAACACGAGTTTCTTGCTGACGCCCGGTTGGCGGGGCGAGACGCAGGTGATGCAGATGGATCTGGCGGGGGTGGCTGTTTCGGCTGGTTCTGCTTGCTCCTCTGGCAAGGTCAAGGCCAGTGGCGTGTTGCGCGCCATGGGCTATGACGCAGGGCTTGCGGCTGCTGGTTTGCGGGTCTCGCTCGGCCCCCAGACGACCGAGGCCGAAGTGTCGGCTTTTGCCGATCTGTGGTTGGCCGCGCGCAGACGCGCCGCCGATCGCGCGCGCTGAAAACGGATCAAGCCCCACTGCGCAACGGGGCGGAGAACAGATTGGGGCAGCGTTTTCGCCCCTTGGATATGCCGGCCAAGGCCGGCGCGACGGAGGAATGACCATGGCCGCACTCGATACAGAAGTCCGCGACGGCGTTGACCGCGAGACCGTGGAAACCGTGCAGGCGATGAGCGGCACCTATAAATACGGGTGGTCCACCGATATCGAGATGGATTACGCCCCCAAGGGCGTGAACGAAGACATCGTGCGGCTCATTTCGGAAAAGAACGAAGAGCCGGAATGGATGACCGATTGGCGCCTGCAGGCCTTCAAGCGCTGGAAGCAGATGGCAGAACCCGAATGGGCGATGCTGAACTACCCCGCGATCGATTATCAAGATCAGTATTACTATGCCCGCCCCAAAAGCATGGCGGAAAAGCCCAAAAGCCTTGATGATGTCGACCCCAAGCTATTGGCGACATACAAGAAGTTGGGCATCCCGCTGAAAGAGCAAATGATCCTTGCCGGTGTCGAGGGGGCCGAGGATATGCCCACCGAGGGGCGCAAGGTTGCCGTCGATGCGGTTTTCGACTCTGTCAGCGTCGGCACGACCTTTCAGGCCGAACTGAAAAAGGCAGGCGTGATCTTTTGCTCGATCTCCGAGGCGATCCGCGAACATCCCGAACTGGTCAAGAAGTACCTCGGGTCGGTCGTGCCGATCACCGACAACTATTTCGCCACGCTCAATTCGGCGGTCTTCTCGGACGGCTCCTTTGTCTACATTCCGCCGGGCGTGCGCTGCCCGATGGAACTGTCGACCTATTTCCGCATCAATGCCGAGAACACCGGCCAGTTCGAGCGCACGCTGATCATCGCCGACAAGGGCAGCTATGTGAGCTACCTTGAGGGCTGCACCGCGCCCAAGCGCGACACGCATCAGCTGCATGCCGCGGTGGTTGAGCTTGTCTTGCTCGATGATGCCGAGATCAAATATTCCACTGTGCAAAACTGGTATCCCGGCGACGCCGAAGGGCGGGGTGGGATTTACAACTTCGTCACCAAGCGCGCCGATTGCCGGGGTGATCGGTCCAAGGTGATGTGGACACAGGTCGAGACTGGCTCGGCCATCACATGGAAATACCCCTCCTGCATCTTGCGGGGCGACGATTCACAGGGCGAGTTCTATTCCATCGCCATCGCCAATAACGCACAGCAGGCCGATACCGGCACCAAGATGGTGCATTTGGGCAAGCGGACCAAATCGCGGATCGTCTCCAAGGGGATCAGTGCGGGTCGCGCACAAAACACCTATCGCGGGTTGGTGTCGATGCACCCCAAGGCCAAGGACAGCCGCAACTATACCCAATGCGACAGCCTGTTGATCGGCGATAAATGTGGCGCGCATACCGTGCCCTATATCGAGGTCAAGAATAACTCGAGTCGGGTGGAACATGAGGCCACGACATCCAAGGTCGATGACGACCAAATGTTCTATTGCCGCTCGCGTGGCATGGGCGAGGAAGAAGCCGTGGCCTTGATCGTGAACGGGTTTGCCCGCGAAGTTCTACAGGCGCTGCCGATGGAATTCGCGATGGAAGCCCAGCAACTTGTTGCAATCAGCCTTGAAGGAAGCGTCGGCTAAGGCGGTGTGAACACACCACCGATGGTCGCATGTCAAAGCGGGGTCCGCGTATGAATATGAAATTTTGGCTGACCGCGGGCGAACCGCGCGCAAGCTACGCGCTTTTGGTGTCGATCGGCGTGGTGTTCATGATGGGGCTGACCTATCCGGTCTGGCAGCCGGGTGGGCCGGGGCTGGCGGCCTTTGCCGCGGTAACGGCGACGATCATCAGCCATGTTTCGGCCAAGCTGATCATGCGGAAGTAAGATGAGCGGCTTTTCGCATACCATGCCTGTGGCCGTTAGCGGCGGGCGCTGCGCGCCCGTGTGGCCGCTGTGGGGTGGTATGACGCGGATGCGCGATATGTTTAACGAGGGCAGGAAAGTATCCAGCATGGAAGAGAAACGATCCGACCAGATCAAGCTGCGCCATTTCAACACGGCCCCTGCCTTGGCGGCGCTGTCGGATGCGGGCATTGTTTGGTTCCGCGATGTGGATATCACCGCGGGCCGCCATGATGGACAGCGCGTGCTGTTTGCGACCGACAAAGAGGCCGATCCGATCCAGCGTGCGCATCGCAACGCCAGCTTCTACGAGGCAGAGGAATTGGCGATGCTGCGCGCGCATGTCAAACGCGGCGCGACCTTTGTCGATATTGGGGCCAATGTCGGTAATCACACGCTGTATGCCGCGATGTTCTTGGGGGCCGCACGCGTCATTCCGGTTGAGCCGAACCCGCTGGCGCTACGGCTTTTGTTGATCAATATCATGATGAACGGGATCGAGGATCGCGTCATCACAACAGGGCTTGGGCTGGGTCTTGGCGCGCGTGCCGCCGAAGGTTTCGGCATGGAAAGCCGGCACAAGAACCTCGGCGCCGCCAAGATGCTGGATGGCGCGGGCGATATTGCCGTGATCACCGGCGATACTCTCTTGGCCGCGGAAAAGCCCGATTTCATCAAGATCGACGTCGAAGGCATGGAAATGGATGCGCTGTCCGGGTTGGCGGAAACCATCGCGCGCTGCCGTCCGCGCATGTTGGTCGAGGTCGATCAGCAAAACTATGACGCATTCGATGCTTGGTGCGCCGAGACAGGCTACACGGTTGTCGAAACCATCCAACGCTACGCCACCAACAAGAATTTTCTGCTCAAGCCAGTGGCCAAAACCACAAAGCGCAAAGCGAAACCATCATCGGCCACGCGTGCTGCGGCCTGAAAGACCATGACGGTGACCAAGTCGCCGCGAACGAACGAAAAAGGATAAACCTGATGCTGACCATCAAGAACCTGCACGTGAAACTGGAAGACGAGGATAAGCAAATCCTCAAAGGCGTCGACCTGACCGTCGAGGCAGGGCGCGTGCATGCGATCATGGGGCCGAACGGATCGGGCAAGTCGACCTTGTCTTATGTCCTGTCTGGCCGGGATGGTTACGAGGTCACCGAAGGTTCGGCCACGCTGGAAGGTGAAGACCTTTTGGCGATGGAGGCTGAAGAGCGTGCGGCGGCAGGCCTGTTCTTGGCGTTCCAATACCCGGTCGAAATTCCCGGCGTGGGCAACATGACCTTTTTGCGCACGGCGCTGAACGCGCAGCGCAAGACCCGTGGCGAGGATGAGATCAGCGCAGGCGATTTCCTCAAGCTGGTGCGCGAGAAAGCCAAGGCGCTGAAGATCGACGCCGATATGCTGAAGCGTCCGGTCAATGTGGGCTTTTCTGGCGGAGAGAAAAAGCGCAATGAAATCCTCCAGATGGCGATGCTTGAGCCCAAGATGTGCATCTTGGACGAGACCGATTCCGGTCTTGATGTCGACGCGATGAAACTGGTGGCCGATGGTGTGAATGCGCTGCGCGACAGCGGGCGGGGCTTTTTGGTCATCACCCATTACCAGCGCTTGCTCGACCATATCGCGCCCGATGTGGTGCATATCATGGCCGATGGGCGTATCGTGAAAACCGGCGGGCCGGAACTGGCGCTTGAGGTCGAAAAGAACGGCTATGCCGATATTCTGGCCGAGGTGGCGTAATGGCCGTGGCTCAGACAAAGCTTGATCTCACCGAAACCCGCATCGGTGCTTTGGCGATGCCGCAATCCAAGGGTTGGGGGCAGACCGCGCGCGCCGATGCGCTGGCACGGCTGCGGGCGATGGGCCTGCCTGCGCGGCGCGACGAGTATTGGAAATACACCGATCCCAGCAGCCTGACACAGACGGCCGCACCGCGCGCGGCCCTGCATGTCGATGACGAGGCGCCGATTTTTGGCGAAATCGACCGGCTGCGGATCGTCTTTGTCGATGGTGTCTTCGATCCTACGCAATCGGATGATCTGGCGCTTGCCGGTATCACGATCGAGCGTTTGGCCGATGTGATGGCCGCGGATCTGCATTGGGCGCGCGAGCATTACGGCGTGCTGGAGGCGGCGGGCCAAATCCCCGTTGCCCGGCCCTTGGCCGCCCTGAACACGGCCTATGCCAGCGACGGGATCGTCATGCGCGCCACGGGCGTCGTGGAAAAGCCCATCAGCTTGGTCTATCTGCACAACGACCCAACATCGGATGCCGTCATGCATCATGTGGTGCGGGTTGAAAGCGGCGCATCTTTGACCTTGCTCGAAAATGGGCCAGCTGCGGCGCGCTTCAACAAAGTGATGGAGGTCAGCGTCGCCGATGATGGCGAATTCCACCATATCCGCACCCAAGGGCGCGATCATGAACGCCGCGCGGCGACGCATATCTTTGCCCGCTTGGGCGCGCGTAGCCAGTACAAATCCTTTACCCTGACCGCCAATGGCGTGTTGACGCGCAATGAGCATGTGATCACCCTTTCGGGCGATGATGCCAGCGCGCATGTGGCGGGTGCGGCCCTTGGTGACGGGGCGCAGGCCGCCTTTCACCATGATGATACCGTCTTCATCACCCATGATGCCGAGCGCTGTGAAAGCCGTCAGGTCTTTAAGAAGGTGCTGCGCAACGGCGCGGTTGGCGTGTTCCAAGGCAAGATCCTGGTCAAACCGGGCGCGCAGAAAACCGATGGCTACCAGATCAGCCAATCGCTTTTGCTCGATGACGACTCGGTCTTTTTGGCCAAGCCAGAGCTTGAGATCTACGCCGATGATGTCAGCTGTTCGCATGGTTCGACCACGGGCGCGATTGATGAGACAGCGCTATTCTACCTGCGCGCGCGCGGTGTGCCGCGTGACATCGCCACGGATCTGCTTGTTTTGGCCTTCATCGACGAGGCGATCGCCGAGATCGCGGATGAACGCTTGGCCGCGGATATCCGCCATCGGCTGGAGCTATGGCTGGGGCGGCGCAGGCAGGGCTGATGGCAGTCTCGACCGACATCGTGGCGACATGGCGCAGGCCCGCAAGGGTCATGCGCAAGCTATTGGAGATGGGCCGGCGCGAAGATCGCGCGCTGGTGATCTTGCTTGCCGCTTGTCTGGTCATCTTCATTGCGCAATGGCCGCGCCTGAGCCGCGAGGCTTATTTCGCCGTCGCGGGCCAAGCACCGCTTGAAGCGCAAATGGCGATCACCTTTTTCGCCATGCTGATGGTCTGGCCCTTGATGGCTTATGGGCTGGCGGGGCTCACGCATTTGATCGCGCGGCTTTTTGGTGGACGCGGCAGTTGGTATTCATCGCGGCTGGCGCTGTTCTGGGCGCTTTTGGCCAGCTCGCCTGCATGGTTGTTTCATGGGCTTGTCGCGGGCTTTATCGGGCCCGGCCCGGCGCTGAGCATTGCAGGTGTAATCTTGTTGGTGGCGTTCTTGACGATTTGGACCCTGTGCTTGGTCGAGGCCGAACGCGCAGCGGAAGCGGAGGTGGCCGCATGAGCGCGGAATTGATGAACCTTGGTCATTTGCTGCGCATGGCGCGCGAGACGATCACCAACCCGCGCGAAGGTGCCGCGACGATCCTTGGTCTGCATCTATCGGTGCCGGCACTGCGGGTCGCGTTCGGTTTGGTCGTGGTGCTTTCGATGCTGTTGGGCGAATTGGCCGTGCTCATAAGCCCGCCGCCGCCCGAAGGCATGTTGAACGTCTCGCCCGAGGTGATGGGTCTTCTCCAAGCGGCGTTCATGTTCGTGATCGCCCATGCCATCACGCTGATCGGCCGGTGGTTTGGCGGCACGGGCAGTTTTGAGGGCGCGCTGTCGCTGATCATCTGGATGCAGTTCATCTTTCTGTGCATTCAGGTCGTACAGCTTGTGGCGATGGTCATTATCCCGCCGGTTGCAGGCTTGATCACCATCTTGGCGATGGGTCTGTTCTTTTGGCTACTGGTCAATTTTATCGCAGCGCTACATGGCTTTACGTCGCTTGGCATGATCTTCGTTGCGACGATCTTATCGGCCTTTGGCATCATTTTCGGGTTGAGCTTGATCTTGACGCTTCTGGGCTTGGGTTTTGGGACAGTTTGAATGAACTTTGACATCGCGAAAATCCGCGCCGATTTCCCGATCCTCAGCCGTGAGGTGAATGGCACGCCCTTGGTCTATCTTGACAATGGGGCCTCGGCGCAAAAGCCGCAGGTGGTGATCGACGCGATCAGCCATGCCTATGGGCAAGAATACGCCAATGTGCATCGCGGGCTGCATTACCTGTCGAACCTTGCCACCGAGAAATACGAAGGCGTGCGCGGCACCATCGCGCGCTTCCTAGGCGTGCGTGACGAGAACGAGATCGTCTTTACCTCGGGTGCGACCGAGGGGATCAACCTTGTCGCCTATGGCTGGGCCATGCCGCGGATGCAGGCGGGCGATGAGATCGTGCTGACCATCGCCGAGCATCACGCCAATATCGTGCCGTGGCATTTCCTGCGCGAACGCCAAGGTGTTGTGCTGAAATGGGTCGAGGTCGATGCCAATGGCGATCTTGATCCGCAGGCCATGATCGATGCGATCGGCCCCAAGACCAAGCTGGTGGCCATGACGCATATGTCCAATGTGCTGGGCACGGTTTTCGATGTGAAGCCCGTGATCGACGCCGCCCATGCGCAGGGTGTGCCGGTTTTGATCGATGGCAGCCAAGCCGCGGTGCATATGGCGCTCGATCTCGATGCGCTTGGGGCGGATTTCTACGCGGTGACGGGTCACAAGCTGTATGGCCCCTCAGGCTCGGGTGCGATCCATATCAAATCCGCCCGCATGGCCGAGATGCGCCCCTTCATCGGGGGTGGCGACATGATCCGCGAGGTCACACGCGACACAGTCACCTATAACGACCCGCCGATGAAGTTCGAGGCGGGCACGCCCGGCATCGTGCAGCAGATCGGGCTTGGTGTCGCGCTCGACTACATGATGGGCGTGGGGATGGCGAATATCGCCGAACATGAGGCGCGGCTGCGCGATTACGCGCAGTCGCGGCTCAGCGGGCTGAACTGGCTCAATATCCAAGGCAATGCCGCCAATAAGGGCGCGATCTTTTCCTTCACGCTCGAGGGTGCGGCCCATGCACATGATATCTCGACCGTGCTGGATAAGCGCGGCGTGGCGGTGCGGGCGGGTCAGCATTGCACCGGGCCGTTGATGGCACATATGGGGCTGACGGCGACCTGTCGGGCCAGTTTCGGCATGTATAACACCGAAGCCGAGGTCGATGTGCTGATCGACGCGCTCGAACTCTGCCACGATCTGTTCGCGTGAATTGCTGGGGCGGTGCGCCTTCAGGCGCAGCTTGCCTTGGCTCTCAATCCCGCCGTCCCATCAGCCGGTCGATAGGCGCATAATCATCGGTCAACACCATGCCGCGCGCATCGGCCAATTGCGTGACAAAGCGATCACCCAAGGCACCGAAGACGGTCATGTCGGGGGCAGGGGCGGTGAACTGATCCACGGGTGTGGGTGCGGCACCCGCCACCACGGCAAAGACCATCCGTGCGCCGGGTGCGGGTTGGACGGCGTGGGTCCAAACCTCGACCACGGGGAAAACCTCGCGCAGCGTCAGGACGATGGAGCCAAGCGCCGCAAGCCTGTCTTCATAATCGATGACGGTCATCAGAAAGCTGCCGTCTGGCGTCATATGCGATGCGATCAGCTCGAAAAACTCGCGCGTGACCAGATGCACCGGGGCCACCACATCGGTGAAGGCATCGCCGATGACGATGTCGAACATGGCCTCTGGCCGGGTCAGCAGCGCGCGGCGCGCATCCTCGTGCCAGATATCGGCGCGGCTGAGGTCGAACCAGAAGTCCTCGGCGGCCATTTGGGTCACCTCGGGGTCGATCTCGGACACGGTCATCGCGCCAGCCCCTTGCGCCAGCAAGCTGCGCGGCACCGAGAATGAGCCGCCACCGATCACATAGGTGCTGAAATCCGCCCGCGGCGCGCGTAGCCGCGAGAGGTGGTCAAGCATCGCGCCATGCGGGGTGAACTGCACCTGCGGCAAGTCGCGCGCGCTGATCCCATGGGCAAGGTGGTCGATCACCATCAGATGCACGGGGCTATTGGGATCGGCCGAAAGATCATCGACGCGCAGACAGAAATAGCGTGTCTCTTCCTCGCATTGGGCGGGTGCGGCCAGCGCCAAACCTGCCATGCCAGCCGCCGCCGCCCCAGCCAAGACCGCCAGGCCAAAGGCGCGCGAACGGGCGAGCCAGAAAAACAACAGCCCCGAGGCAATATAAAGCAAGGTCACCACGACAAGCGTCAGCGCCGAGCCGAGCCAGCCGATGAACAAGAACCCCGCCAAGAGCGTGCCTGCAATGGCCCCGACTGCACCGGAGGCGAACATCGCCCCCAGCGCCGGTCCAGAGCGTTCGGCGGTATCGACCGCGATCTGCGCCAAGACAGGGGCGGGTACACCTGCGAAAAACGAGGGCAGAAAAAACACCAGCGTCGTCAGTACCGTGATCCCCCAGACGGGGCTTGTCACCACACTCAGCACCGGGCCCGCGACAAGCGGCAAGAGCAAGACCGCACCTGCGGTGGTCAGGGCTGCGGCCAGCATTGCGCCACCTGTCCATGCCAGCGCGTTATTGGCGGGTTTTTCCGCCAATCTTCCGCCCCACCAATGGCCAGCAGAAAACCCAGCAAGCACGATAGCGATGACAGCGGTCCATGTGTAAAGCGACATCCCCACATGGGGCGCGAGCATCCGGCCCGCCACGATCTCGACCACCAGCGACGCCGCCGATATCCCGCCTTGTAATCCAACCAATAGCCAAAGCGGCGTTGCGCGTGTCATTTTCTGCTCCATCCCAGTCGTTGCAGTATCAAAGGTCATGGCGGCGGCCATGGCAAGGGTGCTTGCGCGCGCGCAAGGCGCGGGGAATAGTGCGCGCGACATCCGCCCAGGGGGATCCGCCATGTCTGACACCATTGAAAAAACGCAATCCAAGGCCGGGCTTGCGACGGGTTTGGCCGTTCTAAAACAGCATTTCGGCGAACGGATCGAGACAGGGCAGGCCTTGCGCAATCAGCATGCGCATACCACCACATGGTTGACCAACCAGCCACCGGATGCGGTGTTTTGTCCGCGTGATACAGCCGAGGTGCAAAAGGTTGTGGGCATTTGCGCGCAATATCGCGTGCCTGTGATCCCCTTCGGCACCGGCTCGTCGCTTGAGGGGCATGTGAATGCGCCGCACGGCGGGATATCAATTGATTTCAAGGATATGAACGCCATTCTTGCAGTGAACCCCGATGATATGGATACCACTGTTCAACCCGGCGTGACGCGCAAGGCGCTCAATACCCATCTGCGCGACACGGGGCTGTTCTTTTCGGTTGATCCGGGTGCCGATGCCTCGCTTGGGGGGATGGCGGCGACAGGGGCCAGCGGTACCAATGCGGTGCGCTATGGCACGATGAAAGACAATATTTTGGCGTTGAAAGCGGTGCTGCCCTCGGGTGAGGTGATCACCACGGCGGCGCGCGCGCGCAAGACCTCGGCCGGGTATGATCTGACCCGGCTGATGGTCGGGTCAGAAGGCACATTGGGGTTGATCACCGAGTTGACCCTGCGCCTGCGTGGCATCCCCGAGGCGATCTCGGCTGCGACCTGTTCCTTTCCTTCGGTCGATGCCGCCTGTCGGGCGGTGATCTTGACGATCCAATATGGGCTACCCGTAGCGCGGATCGAATTGCTCGACGCGCTACAGGTGCGCGCGGTCAATGCCTATTCCAAGCTCTCCTTGCCGGAGGCACCGCTTTTGTTGCTGGAATTCCACGGATCAGAGGCAGGTGTCGCCGAACAGGCCGAGGCCTTTGGCGATATCGCCGCCGAGATGGGTGGATCGGGCTTCACCTTCACCACGCGCGAGGAAGAGCGCAACCAGCTCTGGCAAGCGCGCCATGATGCGTATTGGGCGGGTCTGCAACTGCGCCCCGGTGCCAAGGGGCTGTCGACCGATGTCTGCGTTCCGGTCAGCCGCTTGGCCGATTGTGTGGTTGCGGCGCAAGAAAAGCTGGCCGCCGATCGGATCACAGCCCCCATTGTCGGACATGTCGGCGATGGGAACTTTCATTGCCTCTTGTTGGTCGATATGGACAACCCAGACGAGGTGCATCGCGCCGAGGGCTTTGTCGGATGGCTCAATGATCTGGCGATTTCGATGGATGGCACCTGCACGGGTGAGCATGGCATCGGGCAGGGCAAGGCGAAATATCTTGAACGCGAATTGGGCCCTGAGGCCATGGTCATGATGCAGGCGATCAAGCGCGGCATCGACCCGCTCAATATCATGAACCCCGGCAAGATGGGGCTTGGTTGATGGCACGCCCCGATAATCACGGCATCCCCTCGGCCCATGAAGAGCCGCATCTCTCGGGCCGCTCGGGCTGGCTACGCGCGGCTGTGATGGGGGCCAATGACGGGATCTTGTCGACCGCATCCTTGATCATGGGTGTGGCGGCGGGGGCAGGGGATCATGTGACGATCATGTTGGCGGGGGCCGCTGGCATGGCGGCGGGTGCTTTGTCGATGGCGGCGGGGGAATATGTCTCGGTCTCGAGCCAAGAGGATGTTGAACAGGCCGATATCCGTAAAGAAAAGGCAGAACTCAAGCGCAACCCCGCGGGCGAATTGGACGAGTTGACCGCGATCTACGAGACACGCGGCCTTCCGCCGGAATTGGCGCGCGAAGTGGCCGAGCAATTGACCGAGGCCGACGCGCTTGGTGCGCATCTGCGCGATGAGATCGGTCTGACCGACCTCTCGCCGCCGCGCCCCTTGCAGGCAGCGATCGTCTCGGCGCTGACCTTTGCGGCGGGGGCATCGGTGCCGTTGGGCGTGAGCGCGATCGCGCCGCTCGACAGCTTGCAGATCTGGGTGGGCGTCGCGACCTTGCTGGCCCTTGGCGCTTTGGGTGCATTAGGCGCGCAGGCGGGCGGCGCACCGCGCCGCCGTGCCACGCTGCGCGTGATGGTTTGGGGCGTCTTGGCCATGGCCGCGACCAGTGCGATCGGTGCCTTGGTGGGGCAGGCGCTTTAGGCCTGCGCCAAGGGCAAAAGCGCGCCTGAATCGATGCGCGCCGTAGCGCGCCCGCCCTGCCAGATCACCCAACGTGATGGCGTGGGATGCGCCCGCCCCGTCAAAGCCAAGGGCCGCGCGGTGGCCATCGCTGCGGCATCCGCCAGATCGCAAGCTGTCCATGCGGCGATATTCTCGACCGCCTTGACCAGCGTCAGATCCGCACCCGCCAAGGTGCCATCGGCCAGTTCCAATCGTCCGTTGCGCCGAGAAACGGGTCGCCCTGCCAAGGTAAAGTGATCCGCCGCCGATCCGGTCAGCGCCATCGCGTCAGAGACCAGAACCGCGCCCGGCCCATGGGCGGCCAGCGCGATCTTCAGCGCGGCCGGGTGGACATGCACGCCATCGGCGATCAGACCATAGGGCATGGCGCAATCAAGCGTCGCGCCGACCAGCCCCGGATTGCGGTGATGCAGCCCCGACATGGCGTTGAACAAATGTGTCGCCATCCGCGCGCCGGATGCGAAAGCCGCGCAGGCCATGTCGTAATCACAGCCCGTATGGCCGAGCGAAACGATGACACCTGCATCGTTCAGCGCGCCGATTTGCGCCTGCGTCACCAATTCGGGGGCGAGCGTGATCATCAACACCCCCAACCGCGCGCGCGCCGCGATGTAGAGCGCCAAATCATCATCCGTTAGCGGCCTGAGCATGGCCGGATCATGCGCGCCCGCCACGGCCAGATGTGGCCCCTCCAGATGCAGGCCAAGAATGGCCGGGCAGCTTTGCTGCGCCGATGCGATCAGATCGATGACCCGGCGCACCACCTCGGGCCGGTCCGAGATGAGCGTGGGCAAAACCGCCGCCGTGCCAGTGGCCCAATGGGCGGCGTCCATGGCTTGCAGATCGGCGATGGTGGTGAAATCGCCCAGCAAGCGCCCGGCACCACCATTGACCTGAAGATCGACCAGGCCCGGCGTGACCAAGGCGCGCGTTCCATCGCGCGACAGATCCGTGCCGCTTTTCCCCGCGCGCGGGGCAATCTCGGCCCCATCCGCGGTGACGCGCAGCGCGATATCGCGGTGCAGGCCGGTCGCATCCAATAGATCCAGACCCGTGAACCAGCTCATGGCAAGCCCCGCGCCAGTTGCAATGCACCATCAAGCGCGCGCCCCTGTGGCAGGCACAGATCCTTTGCCAGATCGGCGGGAAGCTGCGGCGCGAGGCGCGTGCCCAATCCGCCCGTCACCACAAGCGGCTGGCCGGACCGATGACCCAAATCCCTGAGCCCTTCGACCAAGATCTGCAACACCGCGCCCTGCACCTTTTGCGCGATGGGGCTTTCGGGGTACGCGCCCATGATGTGCATGAGATCGGCGAAATCCCCGGGTTTTGCCGATTGCGCCCATAACACCGGATGCGGGGCGCAGGCTTGCATTAAGGCATGCGCCAAGGGATCGTCGGGCATGCGCCCGTCACAGGCGCGCAGAGAAAGGGAAAGCGCCAAGCGCCCGGCCCAAGCAGCCCCGCCTTCGTCGCCAAGCTGAAAGCCCCAGCCGCCGTGATGGCGGATCACGCCATTTTGCTTGGCGATAAAGAAACTGCCGGTGCCAAGGCTGGCCAAGCTGCCATCGCGCCCGCCCAATGCCCCCTCAAAGGCGGTGACGCTGTCATCGACCACATAGGCAAGATAAGGCAGGCGCGTGGCAAAGCGATCCGCCGCACCGGCAAGCCGCCCGCCGGCAAGCCCGGCGCAGATGCGGGCATCTTGCAGATCGGCCAGATCAAGCCCCGCCGCGGCCAAAGCAGCACCCAATGCCAGCCTGATCGCGGCCTCAGCCCCAGCTGGGTCGGTGACGATATTGGCGGGGCCACCCGTGGTCTCATGCACCGGGCCGCCATTGACCGAAAGCGCCACCCGGCAGCCCGTGCCACCCCCGTCGATCCCGATGTCGATGCGCCTGTTCATACAGCCAGCCTATGCCATGGCTCAGTCGAGTGAAACAGACTGTCCGGTTTGCGCCGAACGCTGCGCCGCGCGCCCCATCGCCACGGCCTGCGCGCCATCACGCAGCGTGACATCGGGGCGGCGGCCTGTGCGGATACAGTCCAAAAAGCCCTGATGTTGGTAGAATGTCGCGCCATTATGGTCGCCTGCGGCCAAAAGCGCGGGATCGACCGGCACATCATGTGCGATAGGAACGGTGGGGTTGCGCGGGCTGATGATGACCTGCGGGGTTGGGGCCGGGCCAGCCTCGACATTCCAAAAACGCGTGGGGCCGGGGACCAGTGCCTCGATCTTGCCCGTGGGGCCGACAGCCGAGATTTCCTCTTGGTAGCGCGACCCTTCGGCGAACATGCATAATTCCAGCATGGCGCGCGCGCCGCGGGCGAAATCGACGATGACATAGCCATGATCCCAGATATCGGGGGTTTGGCCGTCATAGCGCTCGTCGCGGTGGTTCACGGCTTGGCCTGCGCTCGCCATGACACGCTGGGGTTCGTCATCAAGGATCAGCCGCATCAAATCGAAGAAATGGCAGCATTTCTCGACCAAGGTGCCGCCCGTGTTGCGGTTGAAACGGTTCCAATCGCCCACCTTCTCGAGGAAGGGAAAGCGATGCTCGCGGATCGTCAGCATGCGGATACCGCCCGTGGCGTCCGCCACCTTGTCGCGGAACATCTGCACAGGCGGCATGTAGCGGTATTCCATCGCGACCCAGACCGGTGCGGAATAGGCGCGCATCAGCCGCTCCAGATCGGGCAATTGCGCCTCGTCGGTGTAGAGCGGCTTTTCGACCAGAACGGGCAGGGGCCGGATCGCCGCGATTTGGGTCAACTGGCCGATATGCATATGGTTGGGCGAGGCGATGAGCAGCGCATCCACATCATCGCGCGCAAGAAGCGTTGCGATATCGGCGACATGGGTGGCCTGCGGCACCAGCGCGCGGGTGCGCGCCACCATGCCCGGATCGGGTTCGACAAAGGCCATGACCGCCGCATCGGGCAAGAGCGCGATATTGCGGATATGCTCTTGGCCCATCATGCCCGAACCGATGATACCGTAACGGATCATGCGCCAGCCCTCCCCAGCTGTGTCATGGAATACGTGCCACATAGGCGGCGCGGGTCGGATCGAACCATGTGGTCGAGACCTCGGCCGCGCGGCCATCTGCATCGAAAGCCCGGCGGCGGGCAAGCCCCATCATCGCGCCTTTGGGCTGGTCCAGCCAGCCATCGGCCCAATCGGGCAGGGGGCCAGCCGATAGGCGATCCTCGGCACGCATGATTTGAAGGACCAAGATCTCGCGATAGCTGCGGTATAGCGATTCCGAAACGCTTTTCTCGCTCAGCGGGCCAGTGAAGCGACCATCGAGCCAGATATCCTCGACCGCGACGGGGATATGGTCGAGCGCGCGGATGCGGCGGAAATGCCAAGCCTCCGGCGCATCAGAGCCAAGATCGGGCAGATCGGCGGGCTTGGGACGGCGGGCAAAGGACATCAGCCTTGCCGTGGGCAGGCCGCCACCCATAGGCCGCTCCAAGCGAAACAGCGCATAGCTGCCTTGGGCCGGATCGCCTTGCTTGACGTAATTGCCCGATCCTTGGCGGCGTTCCAGCAAGCCGCGTTCCGACAAGACCCTAAGCGCCTTGCGCAATGTGCTGACAGTGACGCCCAGATCGGCGGCCATCGCGCGCTCTGGCGGGAGCCGCTCACCCACGCCCAGCCGTCCCGCCGCGATGTCGCGCGTCAGGCCTTCGGCGATCCTGAGATAGATGGGCAGCGCGCCGCGCATTGGCTGTCCGATCAAAATTGATATACCATTGATCTAGTGTGACGCGGCCGCTAGAGATTGTCCAGATGCACGGCTTGGGAGGGCCAGATCATGACCATCGTTCCCGTCACCTCCGCCGATCTGGACGCCAGCGAGGTCAGCTGGTTCGCGGCGCTTTGCTCGGATGATTACGCCTATCTCGGCGTGCCCGATGGCGCGCTGCGGTCAAGCTGGGCGCATTGCGCGCAAATCGTGCAACGTGCCGAGGCGAACGGGTTTCGCAATATCCTGTGCCCCTCCTCCTACCAGGTGGGCCAAGATACGCTGAGTTTCGTCGCGGGCTGCGCGCCGATCACCGACAAGATCAACCTTCTAGCCGCCGTGCGCTGCGGTGAGATGCAGCCGATCATGCTGGCGCGCACGATCGCCACGCTTGATCACATGCTGGAGGGGCGGCTGACGGTGAATATCATCTCCTCCGACTTTCCGGGCGAGGTGGCCGACAGCGCCTTTCGCTATCAACGCTCGCGCGAGGTGGTCGAGATCCTCAAGCAAGCTTGGACGCGCGACACCATCGACTACCAGGGCGAGGTTTACCAGTTCTCGGGGGTGACGACCGACCCGGCGCGGCCCTATCAGACGGGCGGGCCGCTTTTGTATTTCGGGGGCTATTCGCCCGATGCGCTGGAGCTGTGCGGCCAGCATTGCGATGTCTACCTGATGTGGCCCGAACCCAAGGAACAGATCGCCCAGCGGATGCGCGATGTGAACGCGGTGGCCGAACGCTATGGCCGCACGCTCGACTACGGGCTGCGCGTCCACATGATCGTGCGCGATACCGAGGCCGAGGCGCGCGAATATGCAGAGCATTTGGTCTCGAAACTCGATGACGAGTTGGGCCAGATGATCCGCGAGCGCGCGCTCGACAGTGGCTCGCTCGGTGTCAGCCATCAGGCCAAGGCCCGCGCGCTTGCCGACAAGTTCGGCTATGTTGAACCCCATCTCTGGACGGGGGTTGGCCGCGCACGCTCGGGCTGTGGGGCGGCGCTGGTTGGGTCCGCCGATCAGGTGCTGTCCGAGATCGAAGCCTATCGCAAGATGGGCATCCGGGCCTTCATCTTCTCGGGCTATCCGCATATGGATGAATGCGATCATTTTGGCCGGCTGGTCATGCCGGCGTTGAAAACTTGCTCGCTGCCCCATGCTTACGGGCGCGTGCCGCAAAGCACACCCGCGACACCGCTGGGCATTGGGGAGAGACGCTGATGGAACGGATCACTCTGGGCGCGACCAGCCTGTCGCGGATCGTCTATGGCATGTGGCGCTTGGGCGATGATGCCGATACCTCGCCCGCCCATGTGCAGGCCAAGATCGAGGCCTGCCTTGCCCAAGGCATCACCACGATGGATCAGGCCGATATCTATGGCGGCTATACCGCCGAGGCGATCTTGGGCGCGGCCTTGCGCGCTGCACCCGCCTTACGCGACAAGATCGAGATCGTGACGAAATGCGATATCGTGGCCCCCGTGGGCCGCTACGCCGATGCGCGGGTGAAGTATTACGACACCAGCCGCGCGCACATCATGGCCTCGGTCGAAACCTCGCTGGCCGAGATGGGGATTGAGCAGATCGACCTGTTGTTGATCCATCGCCCCGATCCTTTGATGGATCATCACGAGACGGGCCGCGCGCTGGATGATCTGGTCGCATCGGGAAAGGTGCGTGCGGTGGGCGTGTCCAATTTCCTGCCCCATGATTGGTCTTTGCTGCAATCGGCGATGCAGACCCGGCTTGTCACCAACCAGATCGAGCTTTCGGTGCTGCACCACACCCCGCTGACCGATGGGGCGGTGGCCGCTCTGCAAGAGGTGGGCATGCCGATCATGGCGTGGTCGCCGCTGGCGGGCGGGCGGCTGTTCGGGGCCGAGGGCAAAGCGGTGCATGACGTTCTGGCGCGGATCGGCGCGGCTCAAGGCGTGTCGGCCGATGCCGTGGCCGTGGCGTGGCTTTTGCGCCATCCGGCACAGTTCATGCCGGTGATGGGCACCAATAGCCTTGCGCGGATCGCGGCGCTTGGCGATGCGCTCAAGGTCGATCTCGACCGGCAAAGCTGGTTCGAGATCTATACCGCCGCGCTTGGACGCGAAGTGGCTTAACCGCGCTGCTAGTTTCCAAATATACGCCTGCAACCCGCGCCGAAGGGCGCGGGCAACCGACCCCGCGCGGCTTTGACACGGTCAATCCGATGTGAACTTCTGTCAGATCCTATTGGCGCAACCGCGATGTGGCATTAGGATAGTGACCATGACAACAGAACTTGGACATTTCGCCCTGATCCTCGCCTTCATGGTGTCGATCTTTCAAATGATCGTGCCACTGGTGGGTGCGCATCGCGGCAATAGCGCATGGATGGCGGTGGCCGACCCTGCGGCGGCGACCCAATTCTTTTTGACGGCCTTCAGCTTTGCGGTGCTGACTTGGGCCTTTGTCACATCGGATTTCTCACTCAACCTTGTGACGGCGAACTCGCATACCGATAAGCCGATGCTTTACAAGATCACCGGCGTTTGGGGCAATCACGAGGGCTCCTTGCTGTTGTGGGTGTTGATCTTGACGCTGTTTGGGGCGTGCGCGTCATGGTTCGGGGGCAATCTTCCGCCGACGCTCAAGGCGCGGGTTTTGGCCGTGCAATCCTCGGTCGCGGCGGCGTTTTTCGCCTTTATCTTGTTCACCTCGAACCCGTTCACCCGGCTGGCCGTGCCGCCGATGAATGGGCAAGATCTGAACCCGCTGCTGCAAGATCCGGGTCTCGCCTTTCATCCGCCGTTTCTCTACCTTGGCTATGTCGGTCTTTCGATGGCCTTTTCCTTTGCGGTCGCCGCATTGATCGAGGGGCGGGTTGACGCCGCATGGGGCCGCTGGGTGCGGCCGTGGACGCTGGCGGCTTGGCTGTTTTTGACCATCGGGATCGGCCTTGGCTCTTGGTGGGCCTATTATGAATTGGGCTGGGGCGGGTTCTGGTTCTGGGATCCGGTCGAGAATGCCTCGCTCATGCCGTGGCTGATCGCGGCGGCGCTGTTGCATTCGGCCATCGTGGTGGAAAAGCGCGAGGCGCTGAAAAGCTGGACGATCTTGTTGGCGATCCTGGCCTTTGGCTTTTCGCTGATCGGCACCTTCATCGTGCGCTCAGGCGTGCTGACCAGCGTGCATGCCTTTGCCAATGATCCCGAGCGTGGCGTCTTTATCTTGATGATCTTGTGCTTCTTCATGGGCGGCGCACTGTTGCTGTTTGCGCTGCGCGCCGGCGCGATGGAGGCCAAGGGGGTGTTTTCGACAATCAGCCGCGAGTCCGGGCTGGTGCTGAACAACCTGCTTTTGGCGGTGTCGACCTTCGTGGTGTTCATCGGCACGATCTGGCCCTTGGTGATCGAAATGTTTACCGACCGCACCGTCTCGGTCGGGCCGCCATTTTTCAACATGGCCTTTACGCCCTTTGCCTTGGCGATGGCCGTGGCGATGCCCTTGGGCGGCATGTTGGCGTGGAAGCGCGCCAAGATCGACCGCGCGGTGATGCAACTGATCCCTGCGCTGTTCTTGGCCATCGCGGCGGGGCTATTGGTGTGGGCTGTCTATTCGGGCAGATCCGCCTTGGCGCCCCTCGGTATTGCGCTGTCGGTTTGGCTGGTGGCGGGATCGCTTCTGGATTTGTGGTCGCGCACTGGGCGCGGCGCGCTGGCTGGTCGGTTTGGACGGCTGTGGCGCTTGCCGCGGGCCGATTGGGGCAAGGCCACGGCACATGCCGGTGTGGGCCTGACCATGTTCGGGGTGGCCGCACTCACCGGCTATCAGCTTGAGGATATCCGCGTGGCCGAACCCGGCCAGCCCTATCAGGTCGGGGCCTATGAGATCGAATTGCTCAGCGTCGCGCAGAATGTGCAGGGGCCGAACTATATCTCGACCATGGCCCATGTCGCCGTGCGCGACGGGCAGGGGCGGCAGATCGCGCTTTTGCATCCCGAAAAGCGGATCTACCCCGTGGCGGGCATGCCCACGACCGAGGCGGGCATCGATAGCGGCTGGACGCGCGATGTCTATCTGGCCTTGGGCGATCCGCAACCCTCGGGCGGGTGGGCGCTGCGCACATGGATCAAACCCTTTGCCAATTGGATCTGGGGCGGTACGATCATCATGGCGCTTGGTGGGTTGCTGAGCTTGAGCGACAGGCGCTACCGCGTGGCCGCCGGTGCGGCCAAAGCGCCGGGCGCGCCCGCGCGTGAGGTGCCAGCGGAATGAGCGCGTGGTTTAAATCATGGCGATCTGCAGTCATCCTTGCCGCGGCACTGATGATGGCTAGCGCGCCGCTGCCGGCGGTGGCGGTGCAGCCTGACGAGGTTCTGGCCGATACGGCGCTGGAAGAGCGTGCGCGTGATATCTCGGCCGGGCTGCGCTGTGTGGTGTGCCGCAACGAGTCGATCGACCAATCCAACGCCGAGATTGCGCGCGATCTGCGCCTGCTGGTACGCGAACGCTTGGTGGCGGGTGACAGCGATGATGATGTGATGCGCTACATCGTCGAGCGCTACGGCGAATATGTCTTGATGCGGCCCACCATGACCGGCAGCAATATCTTGCTTTGGCTGGCACCACTGGCCTTGATCTTGGCCGGCGGTGGGCTGTCGCTGGCCTATATTCGGCGCCGCGCAGGGGCGCAGGCACCCGCCGAGGCCGCACTCTCGCCCGAGGAAGAGGCGCGGCTTCAGGCCATTTTGAAAGAGTGACGCGGCGTTGGCGCTTTCCGCGCCGCGTGGTTGCGCCTAATCTTACCGCAACACGCGAGCCGGAGGGGCCGATGCAATACGACACGATCACCTATGAAGAGCGCGACGCGGTCGCGGTCATCACGCTGAACCGCCCTGATGTGATGAATGCGCTCAATACCCAGATGCGGGCCGAGATCACCCATGCCGTTGAAAGCGCGGGGCGCACAGCGCGTGTGGTGGTGTTGACGGGTGCCGGGCGCGCCTTTTGCTCGGGCCAAGACCTGGGCGATGGCGGCAGTGCGGCGTCACTCAACCTCGAACGGACCTTGCGCGACGAATATATCCCGATGCTGATGGCGATTGTCGCGTGTCCCGTGCCGGTGATCGCGGCGGTCAATGGCACGGCGGCAGGGGCAGGGGCCAATCTGGCCCTTGTCTGCGACATAACCATTGCGACGGAATCGGCAAGCTTTATCCAAGCTTTCACCCGGATCGGCCTGATCCCCGACGCAGGCGGCACATGGGTGTTGCCGCGCACCATCGGGCTGCAAAAGGCGATGGGGGCTGCGCTGTTTGCCGACCGCATCACGGCGCGGCAGGCCGATGAATGGGGCATGATCTGGCAAGCTGTGCCTGATGATGAATTTGCCACCCTCTGGCAGGCGCGCGCGATCCAGTTGGCCCAAGGGCCGACAGCGGCCTTCAAGCGGGTGAAGGCGGCCATGCAGGCGAGTTTTGGCCATAGCCTGGCCGAGCAGCTGATGCTTGAGGGGCAGTTGCAGGGTGAATGTGGACGCACGCGGGATTTCAAGGAAGGTGTCTTGGCCTTTCAAGAAAAGCGGCCTGCCCGTTTCGAGGGGCGGTAGCAGGGGCAGGGGGGCGCTGCCCCCCACGGCCATTGGCCGTTCCCCCCGGGATATTTTCGAAACAGAGAAGGGGCGCGCGTTAACCTTGATCAGAGGTTAACGTTCCGGGATCAGGCCGCGTGGGCTGAAGCGTAGCACCAGCAAGAGCACCAGCCCCATGGTCAAGAGCCGCGTGTGAGCAGCGGACTCGAGCAGGTGATCGCGCAGCCAATTGCCCTCTGCCATGCCGGAGGTCAGGAAAACCAGCGCATCATAGCCGATGGGTTCGACCATGACCCAAAGCCACCAGATCAAGAAACCGCCCAAAACCGCGCCCCAATTGTTGCCCGATCCGCCGACGATCACCATGACCCAGACAAGGAAGGTGAAGCGCAGGGGTTGGTAGCTGCTTGGTACAAGCTGGCTGTCGAGCGTGGCCATCATCGCGCCTGCCATGCCGACCACGGCCGAGCCCAGCACGAAGACCTGAAGGTGGCGCGATTTGACATCCTTGCCCATGGCGGCGGCCGAGACTTCATTGTCGCGGATCGCGCGCATCATCCGGCCCCAAGGCGAATTCCACGCCTTTTCAGAGAACCAGATCAAGATCAGCAAAACGATGATGAACAGGCCCGCATAGCACAGCTTGACCGTCACCGAGGAGAAGGCGATCGGATCGACGCCAAGCCGGGCTGACAGATCGGTGAACCAAGCCGAGGCTTGCAGCTCGACCTCATATGGCACGGGGCGGGGGATGCCGGTGACATTCTTGACCCCGCGCGTGAGCCAATCCTCATTCTTCAGCACGGCAATGATGATCTCGGACACGCCCAGCGTGGCGATGGCCAGATAATCCGAGCGCAGGCCAAGGGCGGTTTTGCCGATCACCCAAGCCGCCCCTGCCGCCAGCACGCCACCCACGGGCCATGCGAGAAGCACAGGCAGGCCAAGGCCGCCCAGATACCCTTCGGCGGCGGGGTTGACCGCCTCGACCAAGGCGACGCCGCTGTCGAAAACCGCGCGGAAGATGACAAAGCCCGAGACCAAGACCGCGATCATCGCCCAGATGCGTGCGCGGGTCGGCGGCATCTTGGTGTAGATCAAGATCGCCAAAACGATCGTGGCCGCACCCAGCACAAGGCCCAATAGCACCTGGAGGCCGCCTGCGGCCCAAGCATCGCCCACGGGCGGCATGCCGACCAGAACGGCGGCCAGACCACCCAAGGCGACAAAGCCCATCACGCCCACATTGAACAGGCCGGCATAGCCCCATTGCATATTCACGCCCAAGGCCATGATCGCGCTGACAAGGGCCATGTTGAAGATGCCCAAGGTGGTGTTCCACGACTCGAGAAAGCCGGTGCCAATAAAGAGCGCGCCCACCAGCACGAAGAGCAAAACGGCCTTCTTATCCATCGCGGCGATCATATCGATTTACCCTTCATGATACCGGTCGGACGGAACAGCAGCACGATCAGCAAGATCGAGAAGCTGACGGCGAATTTGTAATCCGTCGACAAAAGCTGGATCATCCCCTCGGGCTGCCAATCGGCGGGGCCGAGATATCCCACCACCTTGCGGAAGGCATAGGTGACGCTGACCTCGGAGAACGCGATCAGAAAACCGCCCAAGATCGCACCGATGGGATTGCCCAAACCGCCCACGATGGCGGCGGCGAAGATCGGCAGAAGCAGTTGGAAATAGGTAAAGGCCTTGAAGGCCTTATCGAGCCCGTAAAGCGTGCCGGCCGTGGTGGCCAAGGCCGCCACGATCAGCCAAGTGATCATCACCACGCGTTCGGGGTTGATGCCCGACAAAAGCGCCAGATCTTCGTTGTCGGAATAGGCGCGCATGGATTTGCCGGTGCGGGTGCGGTTCAAGAACCAAAACAGCGCCACCACACAGATCGCGGCCACCACGACAGTGATGGCTTGCGTGGTGCGAATGGCCAGCCCTTCTTCAAGGCCGGTCATTTCGCGGAAGGTGCGTACCGAGATCAAGAACCGCTCACCATCGGCAAAGCGGATGTCATCGACACCGATGCCGGGCAAAAAGCGCGTCAGCGCGTTCATCGTGAACATCACGCCGATCGAGACCATCACAAGGATGATCGGCTTTGCCTTGACCCGGCGATAAAAGCGATAGACCACCCGGTCGAACCCCAGCACCAGCAGCATGGTCACCATGATCCCGAAAGGCAGCGCCAAAAGCGCCGTGGGCAGGGGTGCGATGGACATGCCAAGGCCAGTCATGCCCCAAGTGACGAGAATGGTCGCGGCGGTGCCAAAGGCCATCGTGTCGCCATGGGCGAAATTCGAAAAGCGCAAGATGCCATAGATCAAGGTCACGCCAAGCGCGCCGAGGGCCAGCTGCGCGCCATAAGCGGTCGCGGGGATGATCACGAAATTCAGCAAGACGACAATCGCGTTGAGGACGTCCATTCAGGTCAACTCCTCACAAGTTCCGAAATAGGTGATGGCGCGCGCGTCGCCGTCGAAAAGATGCACGCTCATGATGGCGGTGCGGTCAGCCTCGATGGTGACAAGCTCGGCTGTGCCAGCGCGCGCGGCACCTGCGTAGCTTGCAGGCAGGCTATCGGGTGCTGTCAGCCGGATAATGGGGCTATCGCCAACGGCTGTTGACAAGAACAACTCATCGGCGTGGTCGGCGGCGATGACCTGCGCGGTGAAGCCCCCGCTTGCGCAGCCCGCGGTCGGATCGCATTCGACAGTAAAGCTGCACAGCCAAGGTTCGGCCATGAGCGGGGCGGGCAGCATCGCGAGTGTCAGTGCCAAACAATAACCGAGCCTGGGGCGTTGCGACATCCTCAGCCCCCCAGAAAGCTGCGCCGGACCTGCGGGTCGGCCAAGAGTTCTTTGCCCGTGCCGGTATGGGCATTGCGCCCTTGCACCAGAACATAGCCGCGATCAGCGATCTCAAGCGCTTGGCGGGCGTTTTGTTCGACCATCAAGATCGGGATGCCGGTGCGTGCGACCTCGATGATGCGGTCGAACAATTCATCCATCACGATGGGCGAGACACCGGCGGTGGGCTCGTCCAGCATCAGGACTTTTGGCTTGGTCATCAACGCCCGGCCCACGGCCACCTGTTGGCGCTGGCCGCCCGACAATTCACCCGCCGCTTGATGGCGCTTGTCGCGCAGGATCGGGAAAAGCGTGTAGATCTGTTCCATCGTCGCGCGGATATCGTCACGGCGGATGAAGGCCCCCATCTCGAGGTTTTCCTCGACTGTCATGGAGGCGAAGATATTGCCCGTTTGCGGCACGAACCCCATGCCGCGCGCCACGCGCGCTTGTGGTGTCAGCGCGGTGATATCCTCACCATCGAGCCGGACCGATCCTTGGCGGACATTCAGCATGCCAAAGACCGCCTTCATCGCGGTGGATTTGCCCGCGCCATTGGGGCCCACGATCACCGCGATCTCGCCGCGGTTCACGGCGATGGTGCAATCATGCAAGATATCGGGGCCTTGGCCGTAGCCGCCCGTCATCGTGTCGCCGATCAAAAACGCAGTTTCGCTTTGCATCGCGCGCCCTGTGCCGGGGGCAGGCTGCATCGTTGCCACACCCGCGGGGTTGGTCAGCGAGCGGTCCTTGTTGCCGCGGTCGTTTTGATAGGGGTTATCGCTCATGCGCTTGCCCCCGCTTCCAGCTTGTCTTTGTTTTTTAGACCCGTGCCCAGATAGGCCTCGATCACCTGTTCATTAGATTTGATCTGGTCGATCGTGCCTCGGGCCAGCACGCGCCCTTCGGCCATCACGATAACCGGGTCGCAGAGCCGCCCGATGAAATCCATGTCATGTTCGATGACGCAGAAGGTATAGCCGCGCTCTTTGTTCAGCCGGATGATCGCGTCGCCGATGGTATTGAGCAATGTGCGGTTCACGCCCGCGCCCACCTCGTCGAGAAAGACGATCTTGGCGTCCACCATCATGGTGCGGCCGAGTTCCAGCAGTTTTTTCTGCCCACCCGAGATTTTGCCCGCAGGATGATCGGCCAGATGCGAGATGGTAAGAAAATCGAGCACCTCGTCGGCTTTCGCACGCAGCGCGCGCTCTTCATCGGCGATGCGACGGCGGCCAAACCATGTGTTCCACAATGTCTCGCCCGATTGACCGGCTGGCACCATCATCAGGTTCTCGCGGCAGGTCATGGAATGAAACTCATGCGCGATCTGAAAAGTTCGCAACAGACCCTTGGAAAACAGCACATGCGGGGGCAGCCCAGTGATATCCTCGCCATCCATGATGACGGTGCCGCCTGTGGCCGGCAGGACCCCGGCGATCACGTTGAACAAGGTTGTCTTGCCCGCGCCATTGGGGCCGATCAACCCGGTGATCGAGCCGGTTTCGATCCGCAGGCTTGCGCCATCCACGGCATGGAAGCCGCCGAAATGCTTATGCAGTTCGCGCACCTCGATCATGATGGGTGATCTCCTTTGAAAAAACGCAGCCCGGGGGGAACCCGGGCTGCATCTGTCGTTTTCAGATCGCGATCAACGGAAACGTGCGGTGACGATCTCGCCGTTCTGGATCTCGATCTCGCGGTAGGCACCGCCCGACTCGCCGGGGCCAACCAGTTCGACAGCCGAGGCACCGACATAGTCGATGTCTTGGCCTGCTGCGATCAGCTCAAGCGCGCGACCAAGCTGACCGGGTAGGATCTGCTCGCCCGGTGCGTTGGCGACGTTCATCACATGCTGTGCATAATCGGCAGGCACGGTCGAGCCTGCAGCCTGCATGGCCAACATGATCAGGGCAGCGGCGTCATAGGCCTCTTTCGAGAAGGCCGAGGTGCCATCGAAACCAGCGGCTGATGCCATGTTGTGATAGATTTCCGCGCCATCGGAATCGGTGCCGGGGAACTGGCCGAACGAGCCGTTGATCTCTGTGCCGAAGTTATCGACCAGCGCCTGGCCGACCATGCCGTCCGGGAAGACGAAGGTGTCGAAAGCGCCGGTGTCGAGTGCGGCGCGGATGATGCCCGATCCGCCGCTATCGACATAGCCCGCGACGACCAGCGCGTCACCACCAGCCGATGCCAAGGCACCGACTTCGGCAGAGTAATCGGCGCGCTCGTCTTCATGTGCTGCGACCAAGGTCACGGTGCCGCCTGCGGCAGCAAAGGCTTCGGCAAAGCTGTTGGCCAGACCAAGACCATAGTCGTTGTTGGTATAGGTCACGGCGACATTGTCGATGCCGCGATCCATCAAGATCTCTGCCATCACGACACCCTGACGTGCGTCAGAAGGCGCGGTGCGGAAGAACAGGCCGTTATCCTCAACAGTGGACAGCGCAGGCGAGGTGGCCGAGGGCGAGATCATGACCATGCCATTTGGCACGGCCACATTGGTCAGCATCGCGGTGGTCGCACCCGAGCACATCGCGCCAACGATCCCGTCAACACCATCAGATGTGATCAGACGTTCAGCAACCGCAACGGCGGCCGAGGCATCGATGCAGGTCGAATCGCCGCGCACTGAAGTGATGGCCTTGCCACCCAAAAGCTGGCCGCTGGCGGTCACTTCGGCCATCGCCATCTCGGCACCAGCCGCCATCGGCGGGGCCAAGGATTCCAACGGGCCAGTAAAGCCAAGCGAAATGCCCAGCGTGACGGGTCCATGTGCGTCGGCATGTGCCGCACCGGCAAGCGCGAGCGTCGCGGCCGATGCGAGAAGGATCTTCTTCATCTGTCAATCTCCCAGGTTGGACAGTGTGTTTGTTATGGGCCGAAACCCTAGCTTTGTGACAGTGACATGAAAAGGGGTATCCGAAGGTCAAGCAACAAACAGCCAGCAGAACTTGACGCAAGCCGCAATGCGGGAAGTCGGCCCGCCAAATCAGCCCAAACCGCCAATCGACCCGCAGGCCATGCAGGCGCTTCGACCCGTTCGATACCGTTTGGCGCAAGTGCGCATCTTGCACTTCGGGTCCATTTCGTCCGATGGTCGGCCAAAGCACCGGAAGACCGGACGGGGGCAGCTATGGACTTCACCATTCTTTTGCATTGGGCTGAATTTGCTGCCCGTTGGTTACATGTGATCACGGCCATCGCGTGGATCGGGTCGAGCTTTTACTTCATCGCCCTTGATCTGGGGTTGAACCGCAACATCCAAGGCCCCGCCGATGGCGAGGAATGGCAGGTTCACGGCGGTGGTTTCTACCATATCCAGAAATACATGGTCGCCCCCGATGCCATGCCCGAGCATCTGACCTGGTTCAAATGGGAAAGCTACGCGACCTGGCTGTCGGGTGTTGCATTGTTGATCCTGCTCTACTGGGTGGGTGCAGAGATGTACCTGATCGACTGGAACGTCATGGAGCTTGCCCCTTGGCAGGCGATGCTGATTTCGGGCCTGTCGTTGGTGGTGGGCTGGATGGCCTATGATCTATTGTGCAAATCCAAGCTTGGCGACAATCCCACGGCGCTGATGATCTTGCTTTTCGCGATCATCGTGGTGCTGGCTTGGGCCTATGCGCAGGTGTTTTCGGGCCGGGCGGCGCTGCTGCATCTGGGGGCGCTGACAGCCACGATCATGACCGCCAATGTCGCGATGATCATCATTCCGAACCAAAAGATCGTCGTGGCCGATCTCAAGGCGGGACGCAGCCCTGATCCGAAATATGGCAAGATCGCCAAGCTGCGGTCCACACATAACAATTACCTGACGCTGCCTGTCATCTTCTTGATGCTCAGCAATCACTACCCGTTGGCCTTTGCCTCGGATCTGAACTGGCTGATCGCAAGCCTTGTGTTCTTGATGGGTGTCACGATCCGGCATTTCTTCAACACCATGCATGCACGCAAGGGGATGGTCTGGTGGACATGGGGGGCGACGGTCGCGATTTTCGGGGTGATCATCTGGCTGTCGATCCTGCCCCTGATGCGCGCGGATGCGGTGCAGGAGGCGCGGCTCTCCCCCTATCAAGAACGCTTCATCGCCCATGACAGCTTTGACGCGGTGGCCGATCTGGTCGCAGGCAATTGCGCGATGTGCCATGCGTCCGAGGTCTATATGCCGGGCCTTGCCGCGGCACCGGGTGGCGTGATGCTCGACAGTGCAGCGCGGATCGCGACACAGGCACAGGCGATCTATCTGCAAGCGGGGGCCAGCCATGCCATGCCGCCGGGCAATTTCGCCTATCTCACCGCCGAGGATCGCGCCTTGATCCGCCGGTGGTATCGCGAGGCACGCGGCGGCGCGCTTTAAGCGCCATAGAGGGCAGGGGGGGTTCATGCCAACACCGACCAACACGCTCAAAGCCGCCATCCGGGCAGGGCGCCATCTGCGCGGCCTATGGCTGGCGCTCGGGTCTGAAACCGTCACCGATATCGCCGGACGGGCCGGGTTCGATTGGTGCTTGGTCGATGGTGAACACGGGCCATGGGACCCGACGCTGATCCGGCGGCAATTGATGGTGCTGGCGAGCACGGGCACGCCTGCCGTGGTGCGCGTGCCTGTCAACAGCGATTGGGTGATCAAGCAAGCGCTTGATATCGGCGCGCAAACCGTGATGGTCCCGATGGTCAACTCCGCCGCCGAGGCGCGCGCGGCTGTTGCTGCCTGCCTTTATCCGCCGGATGGTATCCGCGGCAATGGCGGGGCGACGATCCGGGCGGGCGGCTTTGGCGCGATCGCCGATTATACCGCCACCGCCAATGCGCAGATCTGCGTGATCGTGCAGGCCGAAAGCCGTGCAGCCATCGCAGATCTGGCCGCTATTGCCGCTGTCGATGGTGTGGATTGCGTCTTTATCGGCCCCGCCGATCTGGCCGCGGACATGGGCTACCGTGATGATCTCTCCGCGCCGGCGCTTTGGGATGAAATCCGCAAAGCCATCGCGGTTATTAGTGCGGCGGGCAAGATGGCGGGCATCATCGGCCCGCCTGCCATGACCGATGAGATGGTCAAGGCCGGTGTGCGTTTCGTGGGGCTGGGGGCCGACAGCAGCATCTTGACCGAGGCGTTGCGGCACACCATCGGGGGCGCGCCTTGATCCTCGTCGATGGCGATGCCTGCCCGGTCAAGGATGAGATCTACACCATCGCCTATCGCCACAATATGCCCGTGCGCCTCTTTGCGGCGGGCTATCTGCGCCACCCCGATCATCCGCTGATCATCATGACCATGGCCGGTGACGCTTTCGATGCCGCCGATGATTTGATCGCCGCCACCGCAGCACCCGGCATGGTGGTGATCACCGCCGATATCCCCTTGGCCGATCGCGCGATCAAGGCAGGCGCGCAAGTACTCACCCCGCGGGGCGAGGCGCTGACGGCGGCCAATATCGGCGGCAAGTTGGCCACCCGCGATCTTTTGGCCGATCTGCGCGGCGGGCTCGAGGGGCAGGGGCTCGGCGGGCCGCGCCCATTCTCGAAATCCGACCGCAGCGCCTTTGCCCAAGCGCTTGAACGGGTCCTGCGCAGCCTCGGGGCTTGATGGCAGGCGGGGCTTGGGGTATCTCGGCCACTTCGCCATGCCGGAAACCCAATCCATGAGTTTTACCCTCGCCATCGTCGGCCGCCCCAATGTCGGCAAATCCACCTTGTTCAACCGCTTGGTGGGCCGCAAGCTCGCACTCGTCGACGACCAGCCGGGCGTCACGCGCGACCTGCGCGAAGGTGCGGCGCGCTTGGGCGATCTGCGCTTTACCATTCTCGACACCGCAGGGCTTGAGGATGCGACCGACGACAGCTTGCAAGGGCGGATGCGCAAGCTGACCGAACGCGCCGTGGCCATGGCCGATGCGAGCCTGTTCTTGATCGATGCCCGCGCGGGCATCACCCCCAATGACCAGCTTTTCGCCGAGATTTTGCGCCGCGCTGGTCGCCCGGTGATCTTGGGTGTGAACAAGGCCGAAGGCCGCCAAGGCGAGGCCGGTGTGCTCGAAGCTTTCGCGCTTGGCTTGGGTGAGCCGATCGCGCTGTCGGCCGAGCATGGCGAAGGCATGGCCGAATTGGCCGTGGCCCTTGCACCGATGATCGCCAAAGCCGCTGAACGCTTGGCCGAGATCGAAGAGGCCGAGACCGACATCGATATCGACCCCGATGGCGACAACCCCGACCAAGAACGCCGCATCACTGCCGCAAGGCCGCTGCAGATCGCTGTTGTGGGGCGGCCCAATGCGGGCAAATCCACCCTGATCAACCGCATCCTCGGTCAAGAGCGGCTGCTCACCGGGCCCGAGGCGGGCATCACCCGCGATGCCATCGCCGTGCCCGTCACATGGGATGGCACGCCCATGCGGATCTTTGACACCGCCGGCATGCGCAAAAAGGCCAAGGTCCAAGAAAAGCTCGAGAAACTCTCGGTCTCCGATGGTCTGCGTGCGGTGAAATTCGCCGAAGTGGTGGTCGTGCTTCTCGATGCCGCCATTCCCTTCGAGAGCCAAGACCTCCGCATCGCCGATCTGGCTGAACGCGAGGGGCGCGCCGTGGTCATCGCGGTCAATAAATGGGATCTCGAGGATGAGAAGCAAGACAAGCTCAAGCATCTGAAAAACGGCTTGGAAACCATGCTGCCCCAGCTCAAGGGAACGCCCTTGGTCACGGTCTCTGCGGTGACGGGCAAGGGGCTCGATCGGCTGCATGCCGCCATTCTCAAGGCGCATGAGGTGTGGAACCGCCGCGTGACGACCGCGCAACTCAATCGCTGGCTCATGGCCATGACCGAGGCCCATCCGCCACCCGCACCGGGCGGGCGCCGCATCCGGCTGCGCTACATGACACAGGCCAAAACCCGCCCACCGGGCTTCGTCGTCATGTGCTCGCATCCCGACAAGCTGCCCGAAAGCTATTCACGCTATCTGGTCAACGGGTTGCGGCAGGATTTCGATATGCCCGGCACGCCGATCCGGCTTTATATGCGCAGCCAATCGGATCAGAACCCTTACAAGAACCGCAAGAAATCCATCCCCTCGCGCTTGGCCAAGCATGTGCGCGCAGGCGAGACAAAGAAAAAGGGCTAAGCCACCACGGCTCGGCCCATCTTTGCTTCACAAATATTCTGGGGGGTTCCGGGGGGCAAAGCCCCCCGATGCTGTGTCACGGGGCAAAGCCCCGCAGCAGGTCGCCCGCAGGGCGGGCGCGACCGGAATTACCCGTTGGCTTCGCGGATCTTCTCGGCGGCATCCTTGTCGAAACCGATGCCTTGATCTGCGAAAAGCTGGTCCAACTCGCCCGACAAGGTCATTTCGGTCACGATATCGCAGCCGCCGACGAACTCACCCTTGACGTAAAGCTGCGGGATCGTGGGCCAATCGGAGTAATCCTTGATCCCTTGGCGGATCTGTTCATCGGCCAGCACATTCACATCGGCGAACTCCACGCCCATGTAATTCAGCACGCCCGCGATCCGCGAGGAAAAGCCGCATTGCGGCATCATCTTGGTGCCTTTCATGAACAACACGACATCGTTCTCGGTCACTGTCTTGCGGATGGTTTCTTCGACGCTCATCTGGGAAATTCCCTTTCAATCCGGGGCTTTTGTGGTCAGGGCAAGGGCGTGCAACTCACCATGGCTGCCATCCATCTTGCCCTTGAGCGCGGCATAGACCGCGCGTTGTTGCTGTACGCGGTTCATGCCGCGAAAACTCTCGTCGATGACTTGCGCCGCGAAATGTGCGCCGTCATCACCCTCGACCTTGACCTGACCTTGCGGAAAGGCGTCACGCAGAAGTTGCTCGATCTCACGGGCGGTAATCGGCATGGGTCATCCTCGTTGCTCTGGCTCAAATCTATGCCTGCACAGGCGGGGTCGCAAGCGCTGCTTATCCGAAATGATGGGCGAAGGCGTCGCGCCACATCGCCCCCAGATCCGACAGGGCCGCCTCGGATGTGCCAAAACGCAATGTCTCGCCGCCGAATTTTCCAAGGCTGAGCATCGGCACGCCTGCTTGCCCTGCCGCGACCATCAACGCCTCGGCCTTGTCGAAGCTGGTCGCGATCAAGTAGCGCGCCTGATCCTCGCCAAAGAGCGTGGCGCAATCGCTTGCCTCCAGCGTCAGTCCCACCTCGCCCGATACCGCCATCTCGAAAGCCGCAAGCGCGATCCCGCCGTCCGAGACATCGCAGCAGGCGCCGATCCACTGGCGGTTGTCGCGAATGAAGCTGCCGTGCAGGCGCTCGGCTTGCAGATCGACAGGCGGCGCATCCCCATCCTCGCGGTTGAACACCTCGGCCAAGAGGGCTGATTGACCCAAATGGCCCTTGGTCTCGCCCACCACCAACAGCACATGGCCATCACGCGGTACACCGGCGACGAGATCATCCAACGTCTCGAGAAGCCCAACCGCCCCGATTGTCGGTGTGGGCAAGATCGCCTGGCCGTCGGTCTCGTTGTAAAGGCTGACATTGCCCGACACGATGGGCATATCCAGCGCCGCACAGGCCGCGCCGATGCCTTTGATCGCGCCCACGAATTGGCCCATGATCTCGGGCTTTTCGGGATTGCCGAAGTTGAGGTTGTCGGTCGTGGCCAAGGGCGTGGCCCCCACGGCGCAAAGATTGCGATAGGCTTCGGCCACGGCCTGTTTGCCGCCCTCAAAAGGATTGGCCTTCACATAGCGCGGTGTCACATCCGAGGTGAAGGCCAAGGCCTTTGGTGTGCCATGCACCCGCACCACACCGGCACCAAGGCCCGGCGCGCGCACTGTATCGGCCATGACCATATGGTCATATTGCGCATAGACCCAGGCCCGCGAGCAGTAGTTCGGCGAGGTGATCAAGATCTTGAGCGCGTCGATGGCATCAACCTCGGCCACGGGTTCCATCTCGGGGGCGGGGGGCGTCTCGACCCAAGGGCGGTCATATTCCGGTGCCTCGGAGGAAAGCTTGGACAGCGGCAAATCGGCCATGACCACGCCGCGATGTTCGATGACAAAGCGATCCTCGGGGATGGTTTCACCGACGATGGCGAAATCCAGATCCCATTTTGCGAAAATCGCCCGCGCCTCGGCCTCCATCGCGGGTTTGAGGACCATCAGCATCCGCTCTTGGCTTTCCGACAGCATCATTTCATAGGCGGTCATGCCGGTTTCGCGCTGGGGCACATTATCGAGCACCAGCTTGATGCCGAGCTTGCCCTTGTCGCCCATTTCCACCGCCGAACAGGTCAGGCCAGCGGCCCCCATGTCTTGGATGGAAATCACGGCACCCGAGGCCATCAGCTCCAAACAGGCCTCAAGCAGGCGTTTCTCGGTAAAGGGGTCGCCCACTTGCACCGTGGGGCGCTTTTCCTCGATCGTGTCGTCGAACTCGGCCGAGGCCATGGTCGCGCCGCCGACGCCATCGCGCCCGGTCTTTGCGCCCAAGTACACCACGGGCATGCCCACACCAGAGGCGGCGGAGTAGAAAATCGCATCCGCATCCGCAAGGCCCGCCGCGAAAGCGTTCACAAGGCAATTGCCATTATAGGCGGCGTGGAAACGCACTTCGCCACCGATATTGGGCACGCCGAAGCAATTGCCATAGCCGCCCACGCCCTCGACCACGCCATGCACCAGCTGGCGTGTCTTGGGGTGGTCTTTCTCGCCAAAACTCAGCGCATTCATCGCAGCGATGGGGCGTGCGCCCATGGTAAAGACATCGCGCAAGATCCCGCCCACGCCGGTCGCGGCCCCCTGATAGGGCTCGATGTAGCTGGGGTGGTTATGGCTTTCCATTTTGAACACGACCGCTTGGCCGTCGCCGATATCGACGACGCCTGCATTCTCACCCGGTCCACAAATCACCTGTGGCCCTGTGGTGGGCAGGGTACGCAGCCATTTCTTGGAGGATTTATAGGAACAATGTTCGTTCCACATGGCCGAGAAAATACCAAGCTCGGTGAATGTCGGCTCGCGGCCGATGATCTCGAGGATGCGCGCATATTCATCGGGCTTAAGCCCATGGGCATCGATCAATTCGCGCGTGATGGCTGGTTCGGTCATATCGCGTATCCCCCGTTTGGCCGCTGTTTATGCCAGCGCGCGAGCAGGGGAAAGGGGCCGATGGCTAGACGGCACGCTGAAATGTCAGCGACGTGGGGCGCGCATAGCCTGGATGGGCGGTCGCATCGGTTTGCTGAAAGCCCAAGCGCGCAAAAGTCGCGTGGTTCTCGACCAACTCGACGCGCGTTTGCAGTTCGAGCGCGGCATGGCCGCGCTTGCGGGCGTGATC
>Ga0209137_1000203_pt1 | contig 66028 bp, 76 predicted proteins | sample SaaInl5LU_22_DNA_FD_184642 | JGI IMG/M metagenome (GOLD analysis project Ga0209137, IMG submission 184642) | Marine microbial communities from expanding oxygen minimum zones in the Saanich Inlet - ESP_105LU_22_DNA (SPAdes) (version 2) | ecosystem: Environmental > Aquatic > Marine > Intertidal... | reverse complement strand
TGTCATTCCCAACCGCCGCAACAACGTCAAACCCGAACCTGTCATTCCCAACCGCCGCAACAACGTCAAACCCGAACCTGTCATTCCCAACCGCCGCAACAACGTCAAACCCGAACCTGTCATTCCCAACCGCCGAAACAACATGGGTCCAGTGGTTCCCAACCGACCCGACCTCTCGAAAGTCAAGGCTAAGTTCAAGACTGATTTGAAGTCTTTGAAGAAGTTGACACCCACGGAAGTGAATATGTTCTTGGCTCGTGTACGGACATCGAACAATTTGAATACGATTTTCGATAATGCTCGAGCTATGGATCAGAAAAGATATGAGCAAGAAGTGCGTAACGCTGAAAATAAGGCTCAGAAGGCGAAGACTGAGGAGGAACGCAAGGCTGCTCAAGCGGAACAGTTACGTCTCGAGAAGGAGCAGGAAGCTGCTCGTATCAAGGCACAAAAGAATGCGGCTCGACTGGAAAATGAGGAACGACGTGCGGAAATTACAAGGAGAGAGCGAGTCATCAAGAATGCAAAGACTGCCTTCTCAGGTGATTTAGCTACACTTAAGAAACTTTCCAAGTCGGAGCGTGCCTCGTACTTGAGTCAGGTCAGAACCATTGACAATATCAATACTGTATTCGAAAAAGCCCGTGTAGTTGATCAACAGAGATATGATCAGGAACTGGTGAATACCGAGGCTAAAGTTCAGAGAGCCAAAACTGAACAGGAACGAAAACTCGCTCAGGCTGAACAGCGTCGCATCGAAAAGGAACAGCAAAACGCGGAACGTTCGGCTGAGAAAAAGGCGAAAGCTCTCCAGAACCAGGAGCTTCGTGCAAAACAGCGTGAATTGAAACTGGAGGAGCAGAAGAGGCGCGCGAATATCCAAGCCGAAGAGAGAGCTCTCGCGAATACAGCGAAATTAGAGGAACAGAAGAGACGTACGAATATTCAGTCCAGAGAAAAGGCTTTTAAAAATGCCAAGAATTCTCTGAAACGTTCCCTAGCGGACCTCAAACTGACACCTCAACAAACAAATGCTCTGGTGGCTCGTGTAAAGACTATCGAGAACATTGATGAAATTTTCGAAGAGGGTCGAACCCTCAGTCGTCAACGTTTCAATCAGAACATGGCTAATGCCGAAGCGAAGAAGCAAAAAGCGAGAAATGAGAAGGAACGAAAGGAGGCTGAGGCGGAGCAGAGGCGTCTCGTCAAGGAACAGGAAAACGCTAAGATTCGGGCGCAAAAGAACGCGATGCGTATGAGAAATTTAGAGCGCAAGATTGAAGAAGAGACCCGTAAAGCAAACATCAAGAACAAAGAACGTACCAACGTCGTGAAGCCCGAACCTAACAAGAAGGTCAAACCCGAACCCAACAGGAAGGTTCCAAACGTCGCGAAGCCCCTCAACCGTTTCAAGAAGGTGGCAAGGAATGTCGGGGTTGTGGAGACTATCAAAAAAGCTGGTGTGAATGCCAGGCAGCGAAAAGAGGCTGTGAGCAACTTGGTGAGTAACGCTCTCACCACCATAACTACAACCAATACTGCAGAAAAGCGTAGAAAGCTTCTTAACAAAATTTCAAAGTACACCAACAAACGAATCACAGGTTTTAAAGGTCGCGCTGGCAACCCTTTCAGGACGGCGGAGGAATACAACCAAATAAATGCTGAAGTGAATAAGATGATTAAACTTGTCGAGGAAGAGGCAAACACGAAGAAGAAGGTACGTGAAGGTGTAGAGTTCAAGCTCAAGCAAATTAAGGGTCTCACGAACGCCGATGTTGCGGAGTTCATGAAGAAGTGGAACACTTCGAAGAACAAGACGATTTTCAATCAGGCTCGTAAGAGGGGTGCTGGTCGTCTGGCTGGTAAGGAGAAGACTGAGGAGAGAGCCAAGCCCAAGGAGGAGAATAACTTCAATGCTTCTGCTGCTATGAATCAATTGAACCTGGCACCCACTAAAAACAAACTTATGAAGAAGGCGAGGGACGAAGTTGGTCGATTTGGTGGTCGCATTGGGAAGTGGGATCCCGCCATCAAGAATGCGAAGACTGATACCGAACTCACAAACTTGGAAAAGAAGTTGAACAAAAAGATTGAATTGCGTAGAGAAATTCAGGGAAGCAAGATTGGACCACTGAAGAAGCGTGGTCACCTCGAAAAGGTTATGCAGCTCGTGAACAACGTGGGTCAGAGACGTAGAATATTCGAACAGCAGTTGACGAACCTCGCACAAAACGCTAAAAAGAAGGAACTTTCGAAATATATCGTGGGATTAAACATTCCAGCCGAAAACAAGAGTCGATATGTCAAGCAAACGAATAAACCTGGTGCGAACCTGAACCTGATTCGCCGAACCGTTAACAAACAGGTGGAAGATAAGATTGCCAAGGCTTCCAAGTCCCTCGTTGTGGGTGCCATTGGTAAAATTCAGAAGAAAGAAAATAAGGAGGTGTCCAATGTTTCCAAGTCCCTCGTTGCGGGTGCGATTGAAAAGGCGAAGAAGGAGGAGGCGGCTACCAAGATTCAGGCTGCTACCCGTGGTAAGAAGAATCGCAATGCTGCGATGAACAAGAAGCGTGCTGAGTTTACGGAACTTGCGAAGAAGACTCAGACGAATTTCACCAAAAACATCGCAGTGATGAAGAATATGAAAAATGCTTTCAAGCTTCGCGGACGCATCGAGGGTGCCATCAAGAGAAACACAGAGGCTGCCACCAAGATTCAGGCCGCGTTTAGGGGTAAGAAGGGTAGAAACGTGGCACGTAGGGTTATGTTGAACAAGGCTCCAACCAACCCCCTATTTGAAAATGACGGTGAAATTTCGGCTGCTGCCCTCACCCCCAAACCACCAAACGCACCCAAGCCTAACAAGCCTTCGTTCAGGGCTATCGTTCAGAAGGACAAGGAGAAGAGGGTCGTCAACTCGGTCAAACTGGCAGCGAAGAAGACGGCGCTATCTCGTGCCTCTGGCCCAGAGCGTGTCAAGATGGCGAGGAATCTTGCACCAAAGACTCAGGAGGATGTCAAGAAGGTTGCCAATGCTGTGAAGGTTTTCAACCGCCAGAGTGCCACGAGTGCGGTGAACCGTCTCAAGAAGTTGACACTTAACGAAAAGACTGTGTACAAGGGTAAAATAGGTCGAGCCAATACAAAGAGTGAAATTAGAGAAATTCAAGAGAGTGCAGTAAGGGTGGACGCTCGTAAGAAAGCCGAGGAGGACAAGAAGAAGGAAGAGGAGCGTAAGAAGAAGGCTGATGCGGAAGCTGAACGAGTACGTAAGATGAAGGAGAAGAAGGCGACACGTGAAGCCGCTGAGAGGGCTGCGGAGTCGGCGAAGAAGATGCTCACCGAGACTGAGAAGATGAAGGCGAAAGCCAAGGAGAACAAGAAGTTCAACAACAAACTTGCCGAAAAGAGGCGACTTTTGAGAGAAAGAGAAGCTAAGTCGGAACCCAAAAAGCGAAAACCCAAGAAAAAACAATGATTCATCCCGACGACGATTGCACCGTGGTGACTGATATGCCCCTCAGTGACGAAGTCGCCGACTTTATTGAACAGGGTCTCCACCGAGATATGTCGAAGGAGGATGTGGAGGAGTGGTGTGACCAAAATTTAGATGAACTCGCAAGTATATATGAGAAGTATAGGGGTACATACTTGTCATATGGACAGGCAGACATGACTCTCTTTTTCGCACAGACAGTCTATGAAAGGGAAGACGCGCGTGAAATGATTAGTCAATTTGTAGATTTTCAATAAAAGGAGAAACCCTGAATTTCTTTTTCAATTGGCCTAGACCTGTATCCTTCCGTTGTGGATGAGCCACCAGTCATGAGACCAGCTCGCATCGACATGTGGTTTTTCCAGGTCTGGGGATAAATACGTATAGCCGATGTGTTTATAGGAGCCTTGAAGAATACATTGGCTTGGCTATCACCTTGTTGTGTTCCTTCAAAAATGTGTCCACCGTCTACATCCACCCAAGAACCTGCTGTATCCTTGTATTGCGCCTTGAAAGATGTCACATACTGATTTCTCCATGGACCATCGGGGCGTCCCTTGATGACAACACCCGAAATGTCAGTGGCACTACCATTGTCCAACTCATACCATTTTCCGACTGCGTTGGCATCAGCAGACCACGCCCGATTCGAATCTAAGCGACCCGCACCATGACTGGTACCAATGGCATCACCACCCCAGTTACCCGACGACTTGTGTCCACTGTAAGGTACGTCAACTACAGTGGGAGTTTTGTTTGTCCTGGTCTCACCAGCGATGACGTCAGCACGCATCGACATGTGGTTGTTCCACGTCTGGGGATAAATGCGGATGTACCTAGCATCTACAGGGGCGTCGAAAGTCACATCGACCTGTGTCTCCTTGTCAGTATTTCCCGTATATACCTTACCACCGTCAACATCTGTCCATGTCCCAGTGGCACCCTTGGACTGAACTTTGAAAGTCTGGACCCACTGGTCATGCGCAGCTGCACGCCCCTTAATGGCGACACCGGTAATTTTACCGACTACACCATTGTCAAGTTGGTACCACTCACCCACCGTATTGTTCTGGGCTGACCACCCCTGTACGGAATCTAGACGACCACGGCCATGTCCCACACCAATGGCTTCTCCTGACCAAACGGTAGATGCACTTCGCATAGTCTCTGGGGTGTCACGAAGGACTGGGGTTGGGGGGGTGTAAGTGTCATCTGTTCCACTACCCCCACCGGCTCCACCATCTTCCTCACCCCCACCCATCATTAGGGCAGCCCCCACACTGGAGGAGAGGCACATCATACCCAAACCTGCAATCATTGCAATTTGAGCCATTCTTCTTTATTTTACTCTTAGTTTTTTTTTCGGTTAAAGAAATAACCTGCCTTTAATTTAATGGAAGATTGTGATGTGTGTTGTGAAAAGTTCAACAAGATAAATCACAAAAAAGTTGAATGTCCCTTTTGTGATTTAGTCACTTGTAGGTCATGTTGTCAGAGGTACATCGTGGACTCATTCGAAGACCCTCACTGCATGGGGTGTAAGACCCTATGGAATCGAGAATTTGTTGACACCTTCTGTACCAAATATTTCAGGAACACGACATTCAGGCGGCACAGAGAGGATGTCCTCCTCGAGAGAGAAAAGGCGCTCATGCCCGAAACACAACCCGAGGTTGAGAGAATACTCTACATGAGAAAACTTCGTCGTACACTTCGAGTACAGAAGGAGCGCTTGATAGAACTTCACCACAAGTACAAGACATTCGAAAATGAGTTTGACCGTGTTCTTCAGATCCATCCAGATATTAGGAATCTGTACCGAGACATGGAGCGGGTCTACAGGGAACTTGAACATGTTCGAAATAGTGGTAGGGTGGTGGATGGAGACCAGAAGAAATTTGTGCGTCAATGCCCTCGTGAAGAATGTAAGGGATTTCTGAATGAACACTGGTTTTGTGGTCTATGCGACGTCTACTACTGTAAAGAGTGCAACGAAAAGCGCACTGATGGGCATGAATGTGACCCCAACGTCGTGGAGACGATGAAACTCTTGAACAAAGACAGTAAATCCTGCCCCAAGTGTGGTACAGTGATTCACAAGACGAGTGGGTGCGCACAGATGTGGTGCATCTCATGTCACACAGCATTCAACTGGCGTACTGGGGAAATTGAGACTGGTCGGATACACAACCCTCACTTTATCGAGTTCAAAAAGAAGACGATGATGTCCCGAGAACATGGAGACATACCATGTGGTGGTGTACCAACCTTCAGGGAACTGCGTGAAATAGGTGCCACAAACGAAATTCTTCAATACTCTATGGCTATCCATCAAGTCGAGTGGGAAAATATGAACATAGACCTTGAACCTACAAATAATTTACAGATTCGTGTAGCATATATGTTGAATGATATAACCGAGAAAGACTTCAAGGTATTTCTTCAGAGACAGGAGAAGTTTAAGGAGAAGACGAGGGACATTTCAAACATATTCGAGATGATGGCAAACACAGGTGGTGACCTCCTTCGACAATATGTCCTCGAACCTGACCGTCACGACGAAATTGTAGAACTTCTCCAAAAGATTATCGACTATGGAAATGGAGTCTTTGAGACTATACGTAATAGGTACAATAGTAAGATACCTCGAAATATTTCTGTGTGACTACAATAAGATGATACTTCTTCTGTTCCTAATCATCATCGTCCTTTACCTGATACCAGTGTACAGGGAACCACGGGTCATGAAAAACTTCCTAACAGATGAGGAATGTGAGTACATCAAGAAGAAGGCTGAGAAGAACCTTCAGACTTCCACCATCGGAAGTGATTACAAAGTTGATGAGCGCATACGTAAGAGTGAGACGGCGTGGTTATCCAAGAGAGACCCCGTCGTCGGGAATATCATGAAGAGGTGCTTAAAATACACAGACCGTCCCTTCCAAAACTGCGAAAAACTCCAAGTTCTTCGATACACCCCTGGTGGACACTATGCACCGCACCAAGATGTTCTCGATACTCAGAAGAATCCTCGGATGTATACGTTCATTTTTGCTCTAAATGGTGACTATGAGGGTGGTGAGACTGAGTTTCCCAAAATAGAAAAGAAGTTCAAACTCGAAAAGGGTGATGTCCTCTTCTTCGACACCCTCGACAACTATGAGCTTGATACGTCCAAGGCTTTACATGGTGGGAGACCTGTAAAGTCTGGTGAAAAATGGGTGTGTAATTTATGGGTACACAAATATTCTTACTCTAACTGATCCTTAACCTTCTCTCGGTTCGCCATATGGAGCGCCTCGACGTCCGCCTTGTTCTGTCCCGTATAGGGAACGGCGTACCCTTCGTCACACATCCACTTATTGACATTCGTCCAAGTACCATCCTCACATACCCAAACCTCTGCAAGGACACGACCAAACTTACCTCTAGAATCCGCCTCGGGGCATCTGAGTTCGATTTCGATATCATCCTTCTCAGATGCGACCGCCTTCATACACCATTCCTTGAGCTTCTTCTTAGAGAGGAGACCAAACTTCTTCTCCTCTGCGTCAGATGTGCGAGACTCAGGGGTATCGATACCTAGGAGACGTACACGCTGCTTCGTGCAGACATCGAAGCCGAGGTCGATGGCGACATCGATGGTGTCACCGTCGACCACCTTCTCGAGGGAGGAGACACGATACTTGAAGTTACAGGGTTCGACGTTGTAGGAAGACATCTTATGTTTGACTATACACTTAAAACTTTAATACTCTTGTATACTAAATGAGATGTGTTGCATATTCCTCGAGTGATTTGTACAAGTACAAGTTGGCTAAAACACGGAAAAATGTACTCAATAACCTTTACGAAAAAAAAGCTGTGGAGCAACGCCCAAAACCCGTGGAAAATTTGAGACTTCGTCTACGGTTCAAGGAAGCCATAGAAGAAGCACAGAAGATATGTGAAAAGGACACTACTTCAGAGGCGTGTCATTGGGCGTGGTATGAGGTTGACGAGTTGGAGGATTCCATCATGCGTCGATGATGACCGTGGGTGGCTCATCATCGTATCCATAGAAGTGAATAGAAATGCCATAGAGTTCATTGAGACGCCCATTCAACTCTTCATTTATGAACCATTTCCATTCACGCAAATCTGTAGAAAAGTATTCACAACTGTCCTCCCCGAAGCCTCGTTTGAAGAGAAAATCTTCGTAGCGTACTTCCTTCATGAGGGAATATACAGCTTCTGGAACTGGAACTGTACCCATACGGACTGCATCGAAAATGTCGATGACATAGTATCCACGCGCGTCACAAATGATGTTCACCTGTATATCCGGGAACCCTTTGATGAACGATTCAAAGTCTGCATTACTTGGGAGTGTCGTGAAAATTGCGGGACCAACTTCATCGGGAATTACCTGGAGGAATGATGGATGTGTGTGGTAGGCGACGGGTGCGTCTACCCATTCTGATTCGAGAACACTCGAGTCGACGCGCGCCCTCTCCTTAGAGGTCACGTAGGTGAGACCTTTGTAGTTCATACACCTGTCGTACTTGACCTTACCTCCATATTCCCACCTATTCTTTGATGACAACTTACTCACAGATTTCAAATCTCGTACCACGATTTTTGTAATGTGTAACCTATGTGCGGTCATCCTATATTCATGATGACATTTTTATCTAGGAGTGTAATCTCACCGAGCTGGTCCCACGTGTAGTACTTGATGGATATACCAAACTTTTTGCGCATGATGGGGTCCACGTACCCATTTACAGTTCGTTTCCATTGGTCAGGGGTTGTTTGAATGTATACAAGGTTACTCCAATTCACTGATACACGTCGTAATTCTCTGGAAGTCAAGAAACGATTAAATTCTGTGATAACTTCATCTGGGTTGGGTTTATTCATATTCGTTTCAATAAGATCAATGACATAGTACCCTTGGTTCTCGAGGATAATATTTGCTTGTATCGCGGGGTAATAGCTTATATACGTCCTGAAATCGGTCTCACTTGGATATGTAAACAGTGCCCTGTTCTGTTCGGGAACTGGGTGTGTATGATACACGATATACTGAGTCATATCTTCTTGTGTAGGGGTTACAGAAGCCAATTGTTGGTTTGTACTCACCGTCGGTGTACCGAATCTAACATAGTTACGTGTATTCGAAAGTGTGAACGGTATCGAACCCCCATACTCTACTCGCTGTTCCCAGGTTTTCTTATACACATTCTGAAGTTCATTGATTGTTTTACGACTCAATCTTACTGATAGGTAACGATCATTCCCACTCGTCACCGTACCTACGTTAAACGTATTCCTGGGTATGTTTACACGCCTAAATTTTTTGGAGAGACGATCGAGTGCGGCATTAATTTGAGTCATCTTTCTTCGTCTCTCCACTTCACGACGTCTGTTAATATTCTGCCTACGCACCGTTTCAGACTTCCGTTTCTCCACCGTTTTCGTAGAAGTCTTCTTGACCGAGACCATCTTACTTTAGATAAAGATTTAAATAGATGGGTATCTAATGAACATCGAGGCATTCGCTCGAGAGATATATTCTCAACTGGGACCCGGATACAGTGAGAGAGTATATCACAATGCGATGGAGGTTTTACTGAGGGAGAGAGGGATTCGATATGAATCTGAACGGGTCATCACGATTCCATTCAAGGGACATGTGATTGGTAACTTGAGGGCAGACATCATTATTGACAACGAGATTGTTCTAGAATTCAAGACTATTCGAACTCTGAATGACGCGGCGGAGTTGCAGGCTCATAACTATCTTCGTCTGACAGGTCTGAAGACGGCGTATCTGGTGAATTACCCACCTCACCCGGATCGGGAGGTGGAGGTGAGACGGATTCAAGCAGTACCATCAGAGGAAGAATCCGAGCCAGATTGTGGTAGAACCTTTGGGATTCCGTATAATGTGTCTGCGGATCTAGGACAGCCATTTGAAGAATATCTTGAGCCCTTTGGAGTAGAGTCCGAGCTTCTTCTAGACAGTGGTGTACCGCTGGGTCGACTTGATTAATCGTCTCCAGGTGGGGGAGAACTTTGGTTTCCAACTCATAGAGGGCGAGGAGGGCTGGTTCGTCGTTCATTTGGTGTAGTTGTACCTGCGTTCGTACTTAGGTGGTATTTCCAGGTATACGGGGTGACCACCACTTGGGGGTTTCTTGCAGAAATTCTTACACTTACAGCAGTCCCGTGGATTCGTGAGTTGCCTCTTGTTTGCGTAACACTTCATGGGAAGGTAGATGTCCTTCTTGAGAATTCGAACGATTCTATCAATCAAAATCATAATAACTTTTCACGTACCCAATCTCTATCCTTCTTAAAAATTTTGGACAACTTAGGGTCTTTATTTTTAAAAAGTATCATGAGAACGTTTATACGCCTAAAGAGACCTAGGGGTGGTTCACCCGCCCTGACGACCCGCATGAGGGTGCGGTGCCTCGCGAGTTCGGACTTTTCCTTGACATCCTCATAGCCATGGGCACTGAGGATACCAGAGTTGCTGAGGGGGATTCGGACTTTCATCTATTGTATCCCGACTTTATTTTTTACCCTCGCAGATGAGACATACTCTCTGTCTACTGAAGCAGTTGGTACATAAAAAGTGTTCGCATTTCCGAAACTTGACACATTCCTGGTGCGTGTGACAATTTGGACACTCCGAGTTTTTAAATTGGAGGGTTTCATTCTTAAATCTCCAAAAGCATGAGGTACACACCTTTAGACCAGGTCTCATTGTTTTACCACAGACAGGGAAATTTGGGCATGTCATATATTTACACCGTCGGAATAAATTCCCATTTTAAATCGTGACAAATTTTCTTCCATATGACGTCTTGTTGGTATAACTTTTCCTTAGACTTGAGAAGTGGAAAGTATTGGAGATATTCATCTTCACCCAAAAGTTCGCAGAATTTATAGAGGACATAGGAGTAGCTGAGGAAGTTCTTTCTCTCTGTTGGGCAATTTTCATCAAAGGGTTTTTGGATATCTTTGAACATGATTCGTAGATACTCTTCCAACTCTTGTGGCATGTTGGGTGGTTTGATACCACTGAGAATGTTTGTGATGTACGGTACATGTTCATAGTATTTGTTGAGTCTTAACTTTTTGAGAAGACCCCTCACCTTGGCATGAGTGATGTCTTCGAGGTTTTTGATTTTTATCTTCTTGAGTTCCGCCCTGAGTTGCTCGATGACTTCGGGGGGTATTGTCGTCATCTCTTGTGCTTGAAATTGCGAGAGCCATTCATTAAAATGATTCTCCCTCTTGTACGAGTAGTTGATTACCTTTTCAGAAGTTTCTTGTTCCTCCTTGTATGTCAACTCTTCACTTATGAGTGCGGCAACGACCACACCACACCCGTCACACACCAGGTCACTCGTATCGTGTATATGAATGATGTTACTATCTGGGCATGTCTGACAGGTTTCCATCGTTCTCTCACGTGGTCTCGAGATGTTCTGCTTTTCGACTTCGATGAGATAGTCTGTGAATATATCCTTTCGTTTGAGTCCGACAGTCTCTCTGACATTAAAGACGTTGTCTGTATTTGTTTCCTCACCTACATCATCTGTATATTGGGTCATGTAAGGCATACACTTGATGATGTAATCAGACATTTCAGATTCATACTTCTTCTTTTTCTCGGGTTCTTTATCTATCAACTCCCTCCACTCAGCAATTTTATTGTTATATCTACTTAAAAAATTTCCTTCCATGTCTTATAGAGAAATGCTTACCAAACTTTTAAGTAGTATTTTCTTTTTTTACAAGTACATCACCACACCTAGAGACTACTCTGTCGTATCCGAGGAATTGGAATACACCATAGACCATGACATGAGCTACATGGTGGAAGATGACTTTTGGTTGAAAGAGAGTAAAGATTGGGAGGATGGCATTCTCGGCGAGTATTATGTAGACGTCACTGGTAAGCAATTTCGACATACCATCATTCCACAAAATGTCAAAAACATAATCCTTAGGGTGAAGTACTACTTTAACGGTAGAAGGTACACAGCTATTTCGAATGACATCAATTTCAAACCTGGTCAAAACGAAGATACTGCGATGCACTTTAGTATCCCTTTGAGTAGTGCCTGGATAGTCGACCATGATGATAAGCCGATGCGAGACATTACTGAAAAGGTGAAACGATACTCGGGACCTCGGAACGATTTCCATGGTCAAAAGGTTCCACTCAAGGATTTTCTATTTTACGAGAAGGATGTACTCAAGGACAGGTTCCCAAAGATTATCCTTTCAAACACACTAGGTATGAAAAAGACACTCTCGACCCTTGATGATTTTACGACTAATCTTCAGATACCTTAGTCGCCAGGTAAAACTTGAGTTCACCTAGATTGGCGACATTGTACTTTAGAATCAAAAACCTGTTCCCCGTTTCCTGAATAACCTGTATAGATGCACACATGCTTGTAGCCTTGGTGAAGATGTTCATGTACTTCAGGCTGTAGAGACCTGTAATTTCTGGACTTTCCTCAGGACACTCGATTGAAGTCTCCTGACTCGCAAAATCGCCTTCACATTTGAGTTTAATCTCCTTACCGACTCGTCGAATTTCGATATCTGTCCCGATGTTCGACATGTCACGACAAAGGCGCTGGAAGTCGGCGGATGGGAGGGTTGTCACGGTGGTCATCTCTACGTCAGGAACTTCGATGCGACTCTCATTGATGTCCAAGAGCTTCAATTGAAACTTCGTGTTTGTCTTCTTCGCTTCACTCGAAATCTCAATGTTCATGTGTTCCTTCGAGTTAATCTCAATTTGGAGAACATCATTATTAGTGATAGTCTTCAAGAGTTTGAAGGTGTTTGAGATGTTGATACCAGCGATGATTTCCTCTTGTTCACATTGGTACTCTTCAAAGTTATCCGCCGCCAGGTAAATGTCTACGAGAGATGTGCGTGCGGTGTCTAGTGTCACGATATACATTCCATCGGGGCGAAAATAGATGTTCACGTCATTGAGGATGTCCTTTAGAACCTCGAAGGTTGATTTAAAAGCTGCTGCCTGAATTGTCACGAGCTTCATATCTATTCAGATATGTGCGTTACATCTTTAAATCTGTGTACGCAACTCCCTTGGTGACATCCCGATTGATTTTCTCTTCAAGTTCCTTCGTCATTGGGGGTTGAAGTGTACGACCATAGTCATCCAATGAGAACATGTCTGATACCCCTCCACCACCATCCAGAGAAGTCATGCTACACCCGAACCCCCCGAGACCTGCATGTGTGACTTCCTTCGCTGGAAGAAGTGAGTCTAACCAGTTTTTGATTTCATTCCCTACGAGGACTTTACCATTCTTTGTGAGCATGGTGGGGACACGGTTGATTTTGTTCCTATAGTTTGGAGGTATACCCTGAGTGTTGACGTTGTGGTAGTGAACGAGTTGTTTCAATTGGGGGTGTTTATTGACGTACTCAATGACATCCATAGAATGTTTGCATCTGGGACTATATATCAGCAGTGACATTTACTATCTATAGGGTATTTTCTAAAAAAAAATTAACGCATAATAGTAAATATGAATTACTTGTTAGTGTTCGCTCTCATCGTCATCGTCATTCTTCTGACGACGAACACAGAAGGTTTCACCGAGGCTTTCGGTCTCTCAGGCTACACCAAACCAGTGGCGTCTGTTAAGATGGATGATCCCAGACCAGACCTCTCAGGCTACCGTGAAGTCGAGGCAGCCGTTGACAACGACATGATGGAGGAGTTTGTACTTCAAACCAACAAGGAGATTTCCAAGCGTACTGGAATGTGCACCTACATCATCGAGACAACCAAGATTAAGCACTACAAGGGTAAGGACAAGGAACTGTATGAGTGTATGTTCATGGTCATCAAGAAGGATGGCTTCTCCTTCGGCTTTTCCGTCGTGGCTTCCTTCGAAATTGAAAATGGTAAGGCGCGTCTCGTGTCCTTGCGCAGCCAACCCCTGGACATCCAGGCTCCAAGTGATGTGACCCCCTTCGTGGAGGGTTCCGAGGGTAAGGAGTTTGTCGACTACAGGCTTGTCAAGGAGGTTGCTGCCCCCACCAAGAGTGAGTTTGATAGGGCTAAAAATAAATTTCAGTAAAGAGTATGTTGAGCATCGACGATGTCACGAAAATCGACGAGAAGCGGAAACAAATCAAGAAGGAAATTTATAAAAAAATCTATGAGCAATTTTCCTCGAAGATTAAACAATCTGTGGAGTACGGACACAAGCAAATTTTCCTCACTGTACCCGCCTTTCTCATAGGGTTTCCGGTGTTTGACAGGGGACAGGCTGCGAGATATGTCACAAGGCAGTTTGTACTTGGTGGTTTCGAGGCACGTCTCATCAGTGACTATGACTTATACATTTCCTGGAATGTCCCGAAAAAGAAGAAACAGAAAGTTGAACAGGAGGGGAGTGAAGCGGACTTCCCCAATCTCATGAATCTCAAAAAGATTGCAAACAAGTACAGGAGAAGTGCGTAGGAACATCTCAAAATAAACCCCTCTTAATCATAAATGGATAACCTCAATGTATTGGTTGAAGCCAAGAAGGAGTACATGGGACAGATGTGTCTCATCATGTGTCCAGCTATGATTGAAGTGTTTCAGGATATTTACGGTGAAGCGGTAAAGACCGCTAAGGGAAAGCAGGTTCTCATCATGTTCCAAAAGCTCCTCAAGGAGGTTCCCAACTGGTCGAATGCGATGTCCAAGCGTCACTCCGACAACATCACTGACAGGTGCTCATGGTTCAGTGACCTCCTCGCTGCAGTATTTGTTGCCTGCACCAAGATTCTTTCGGCTGTTCGTCTCAAGGCTGACAACAAGAAGATTTCTCTCAAGCTTCCAACGGAGGAGGTTTTCATCCAGACGTGCTACAACAATGTCGCCAAGGATCTTTACAAAGACCCTTACATCTTCCATGAGGAGCAGAGTGAGTACGCGAGGGATGAGAACTTGACGGTACGCATCTCCCTATGCATCGAGAACACGGTGAAGGAACTCATCCCCGTCCAGCAGATTCTTCAGACATACATGTCTCAGGAGACTCGAGACATCTCTCTCGATGGCGATGTTCAGGACGCGATGGACCCAGATGTGGTTGAGGGTGAGGATGAACCCATGGGAGAACCCGAGCCCGAGCCTGAGCCTATGGAGGAGCCGATGCCAATGGGGGAACCCGAACCAGAGCCTACTGGTCTCGAGAACGAGTTCAAGACTGTCCCAGGTGTACAGGCACCCGAACCCGAGCCTATGGAGGAGCCTCAGATGGAGGAGCCTCGAGTGGAGGAGCCTCAGCCTCAGCCAGATGATGATGATGTTCTTTTCGGTGATGCACCAGAGCAGCGTACAAAAAATCCCCGTTATAATTAAATGGAACTCTCCGACTATCTGCGTGACCCCATGTATGCTGCACTTATTGCGGGAGCCATCACTGCGGCGTACATTCATCTCAAGGCGCATCTCAACAACGAGGGAAAACTCGAACTCAATAAATACACCAAACCCGCCGCACTCAACGCGATTCTCGTGTTTTTCATAGTTTCGGGTGGTATAGGTCAGAGGGAGGCTATCTCCAGCGAACCTTTTTAAAACTTAAAGATTACACCAATACAATAAGAAAATGGCGTCCGTTACTGCGTTTAACGATATGATGGGTCAATTTCTTGTGGAATTGCACAAGACTTTTCCAGAGGAAAAAGGTATCAAGAAGATGATGACTTCGTTCGATTTGTTGAAGACGACTAACCCTCGTCTCGTCGTCGACGGTTTCATGACTGGCGTCTCTCCCTACGCTGACAAGATTTCTGCGAAGGATGAGACGTTCCTTCTTAAGGAGATTGAAACGATTGACTTTCTCAAAGACCTCGACATTAAGAGGTATTGGGAGAAGATGTCTGCCAACACCAAGTCTGCGACGTGGCAGTACCTCCAGACGCTCTACATGCTTGGTACGACCATCGTCTCCATCCCCGATGACACCCTTAAGATGATTGAGGGTATCGCGAAGGATTGTGCGGACAAGATGCAGAATGGTGACGGACAGATTGACCAGGATGCACTCATGAAGATGATGGGTGGCATGCTTGGTAACCTCCCAAAAAAATAAACCCCATGTATACTAAATGAAGGCTTGGTTTGACGAACCTCAGCAACTTATTAGCGCCGACCAGGTTGCTCAGTTTTGGCCGACGAGTGAACAAACCCCAGAGGATAGGGTTAACGCTGCGTCTCGCTTTGTTATTTACGTATGCTGTATCATTTACCTGATTCGCCGAGACCCTCGTGTCTTTGTCCTAGGTGCGACTGTCCTCGGTGTCATCTACGTTCTTTATAAGTCGAAGATGGTGAAGGAGACTTATGGTATCAGCACAGAAGGGGCTATGTGTCAGATGCCCACATGGGACAACCCGATGGGTAATGTTCTCATCACGGATTTTACGGATGCCCCCAATCGTCTGGAGGCGTGCTATTACCCAACGGTGAAACCCTTTGTTCAGAGTTATACGAGTGACAGAATACCATACGACTCTGGGCGTTCTCGGACGGCTCTGCCCAAGTATCTGCGGAATGGTATGGATAGGCAGTTTGTCTCGAATCCAGTGACGAAAATCCCAGGCGACCAGACGGCGTTTGCGGAATGGTTGTATGGACCCAAGAATGGTCCAATGTGTAAGAGTGACACCCGTTACTGCAGCCCCAACGCTCGTGGTGTTCAGCTCGAGGCGTTCTCGGGCCTGGGCTCAGATGGGGATAAGCGTTCCGGTATGCACGGCGGAACTGTTAGGTAGATAAATATTCTCATGTAATAATAAATGGCGTATCAGCTTCAACCTGGGCTTTCCCGAGTTCAAAACAAGGGAGCCATTCCCCCAGTAAAGGCGACCGATGAAATTTTCGTGTACCCCCAGCCCAGTGGTCTCAATTGTGGTGGCTGCCGTCCCAACACTATGCTTTATGGTACTGCTCCATACATGGCTGGTAAGGGTTCCCCTGCGCAGTACATCGACACGAGTGACCAACTTCGCCCCCAGTCGACTTCCCGTTTCAACAAGAACATCGTCCAGACCTATGAACGTAATCTCTTCCCTCTCAACAATATGGAGTGTAAGGTTCCTCTCCGCACCATGCGATATGAACCTGCGAGTACCCGTGCCGAACTCCAAAATGGTCTATTTCAGCAAAGGTATGTTAATAAAAATGTTAACAAGAAGTAAGAATGGCTGATCCCATTTCGCTTATGGCTGTTGCAGGTCTCGTGTATGCGGGTCGTAACCTCAGTACAAAATCTGAACCCCCCAAGGTTGAGCCCAAGGTGCCTGTATTGAGGAATTACGAAGTTAATGAATCAAACAACTTCGAACCCATGGTTGAAGTTCCACGTAAGCGAGAGGTGGGAAGTCTCGCTGACGTCGTCACTCAACATCGGTCCGGTGGTCAGGAGATTCTCCAGATGCGAAACCGGATGTATGATACAGGGCGCATGAACAACTTGTCTCCTGTAGAGAAGCAGCTGGTTGGTCCAGGTCTAGGTGTCAGCGCTGACACCCCTGCCGTCGGTGGTTATCAGCAGATGTTCCGTGTCAACCCAGTGAATGTTGGTGAATATAGGCTCACGACCCTCCCGGGTCGGTCGGGTCCAGCTGTGGATATTACAGGTGGTCGGTCTGCCGTAGTTGGTGAGTTGACTCATTACAAACCAGAGACGACTGCTCATCTCCCCTCCAGGCGCCCCACGATGCCTGGTCGCGCACAGGGTATGTCTGGTGTTGTTCCTCGCAACGAGCATGAGAAGACGAAGCGTACCACTAACCGTTCGGAGACGGGCCTTCGTACGGATGGTCTCGGGTTCAATGGTGCGAAGCGATTCGTGTCAGCGCAGACTGTCTCTCAAGACCCCACTCGTTTCAAGAGTGACCGTAACGATACTCAGTACGACTACATCAATCGACCTGCTCCAGGTATCCACAGTCATCACGGTGCTTACACGAACAGTGCCGCTGCTCAGGTGACCGCCAAGACCAACGAGGAACTCATGAAGTACGGTTTCCGTCCCGAAGACCGCCGTGGTAAGGCGAACCGTATGGGTAACGCGGGTCGCATGAATGTTCGTGAGTCCGCTCTCAAGCAGGGTGGCCGCTTGACGACGGTTCGCAGTGACACTAGCCGTATAGATGGTCGCGTCAACGCTGCCAACGGTGGGTGGACACAACAGTACCAGCAAAAGCCTTTCCATCAGTTCAACTCGTACAAGGGTAACGCTAATCCCAACACGAATTCCCTGGACATCGCGAAGCGTCAGCTCCAAAACAACCCTTTGGCGCATTCACTGTCTCATTAATTTTATACATCTTCCCAGACGAAAACAATCATTAAAATATTGTGCCTATATTTTAATGAAGGTTCACAACCTCACTATCGACAGTAGTCAGCGTGATGCTACCATTTACCCCCACGCGAATAATTACGTCGTTACTTTAGAAAACTCCATTTATGATGTCAAAGAAATTCGCCTCGTATCTGCTCGAATTCCCACACCTCAACTTTTAATCTGTGATACAAATCGTAGTTTTAATATTGACAACATCACAATAACACTTGATACAGGGAATTACACGATTACACAGTTGAAAGATGCACTTAATACTAAACTCGGTCTAACATCCTTATCTGGAATGACAGTCACTTCAGATTCGTCAAATCAAACGTTGACTTTTACTACAGCATCTGGTGCTAGTAATGTATTTAGATTTGACACAGGTTTAAATGGGTACAGTGACACAGGTTCATCTTTCACGACTCCTCATCAAGTACTTGGTTTTGGTTCTAACGATTACACGTTTACCGATACCATAACTTCTGGTTTTGTTAACACAGGAGGGGTGAAATCTCTTGTTTTGAAATTGACTTCTGGTTCAGAAGAATTTAATCAAACCGTGTATACCGGAACACCCCATTTCACTGGTCATATTCTTCTCGATGGTGGTACAAGTATTGTGTATAACGGTTCAGATGACCCATTGGTTCATCATTTTCATTCGGGTTCACAAAAAAGTATCAGAGACTTGAAGATTGAATTTTTTTACATGAGTCATGGACGACTGATACCATATGATTTTAGAAACCAAGATCATATTCTAAAGTTTGAAATTACTTGTTCCACTGATAAATTGGAAAATCTAAAAGTGGACCCACCTGAAGAAGTTGAAGAGAAAGGATCAGACATAAGCATCCCTGACATTTCGGATGTTTATGAATGGAAGAAAGAGTATACGTATATCATCGCTATAGTAGTCGTCGGACTACTCCTGATGATGTTCATGAAGCGTAAACCCAGGCGTTTTAGCGAGTAATCGCGAAGACGGGCTGAACGGGCTTCTTAACCTTGCCGTTGATACGGACAACGAGCATGTAGACAATGATGGAGAGCAGGGTGGTCATGAGGGCAGTGACGGCGTACTGGGTACCACCGTTCTTGGGAACCTTCACAAGCTGGGTGACGGCCCAGCGGACGAAGTCCATCCACGCCATCGCAGACGCGAAGGAGAAACCACCAACAATGGAGTTGAGGGTCTGGGTCTTGAGTTCCTGGGTGACGAGGTCAACAGTTTTCATGGCAGCAGCGGACATGGTGATTGGTATACTATACTCAGGGAAAAAAATTATTCGAATGAAAGTTTCTCCTTCTCCACAAGTTTCTTGAATTTTTTGGTTTTGATTGATTTTGTTTTAGAGAAAAGCTGTTCATCGTCTGATGAATCATCACTAGAACTGGTATCGGACTCATACTTTTTAAATGAATCGTTTGTGAATGACCATGGTTCTGGCTCAGAGCTACTCATTACTATTAATAGCATTTTTTAACATCTGTTCTATCGGACTCTGTGGCACCCATGAGTCCCAACGTTCAACGGCTTCATTCATCTGAATGAAGCGGGTGTCTTCTCCTGTGTACTCAACGAAAGGGGGGCAATCCTCTGGGGGTACATCCTCCATATCTTCATCCTCCTCGTCGTCATCCTCGTAAATTTCGGGGAACATCGTACCAATCTGTTGACCCACAGTGTACATCGCACAATACTTCATCGCATATTCCATGTCTTCTGGGAGAATCACTTCTCTTCCACAAGCTTTGCAATATTCACCCGCAAGTAGCATAGCCTGTTCCATCACAGGAAGCATGATGTCCGTCATACTTTTGATATACTCCTCTGCCATCTGAGATTCACCGAATCCCGTTTGCATATTCATCTTTAGTATTGGAGATGAGTAAAATTTTGTTAAATAAAACGACCCAGTACATTAGAATGAATCTCCAGTTGAGGAAATTCAACCCTGCTACGATTACAGACGACAGGGTTTGTGTGTTCATCGGAAAACGTAACACGGGTAAGTCGACACTTGTGAAGGATATCATGTTTCATAAGAAACATCTTCCAGCAGGTATTGTACTGTCAGGTACAGAGGAGGGAAATCACTTTTATTCTGATTTCATTCCAGACCTGTTCATTTACGGTGACTATGACAGAGACGCCATAGAGCGGGTCATGGCGAGGCAGAGAAAGTTGGTGGGGGCGGGAAAGAATAATTGTGGAGCCTTCATGCTTCTAGATGACTGTATGTATGACTCAAAGTTCCTAAAGGATACGTGTATTCGCCAGTGTTTCATGAATGGTCGTCACTGGAAGATTTTCTTCATGTTGACGATGCAGTATGTGATGGACCTCCCCCCAGCTCTCCGTGCAAACGTCGACTATGTCTTCATACTCAGAGAAAATATCATTCAGAACAGAGAAAAGTTGTACAAATCCTTCTTTGGCATCTTTCCCTCTTTCGATATGTTCTGCAAGGTGATGGATGCATGCACAGAAAACTATGAATGTCTCGTGTTGGACAATACAGTAAAGTCCAACAAGATACAGGATTGTGTGTTTTGGTACAAGGCGACAATTAGGAAAAACTTCAGGGTAGGTGGTCCAGATTTGTGGCGTCTACACAAAAAAATGTATAACCCCAAGCACTTGGAACAGAAGGAGGATGACGCCAAGAAGGCGACCAAGAAGACAAACCTCAAGATTACAAAGACGCGTTGAGTATTGAATTCAAAAACATGTGACTATACTAAATGGCTTCAGACCAAGTGAATACCATGAATTTGGCTGATGATGGTGAGGGAATGGTTCCCCTCAATAGCAACCCATCCGTGTCATTTACACCTGAAAAAAATGTGAGACAAAGTAAAGAGACGATGGACTCCACTCCCATTAACGATATCATGATGGAACCCCCTATGATGGGTGACGAGCCTAAGATGCAGGGTATGATGCCCCAGATGACTGCTCCTCATCCCCAGGGTGCGTACCCTTCTCCCCAGCAGACGCAGGAGCCTGCCAAGAAGAACCCTCTCAACCTCACCGATGACCAGCTCGTCGCTCTCGTTGCGGGTGTGTGTGCGGCGGCGGCTGTGAGTAAGCCCGTGCAAGACCGTCTGGCGACTTCTATCCCCAAGTTCCTTAACGAACAAGGGGGTAGGAGCATGGTTGGTCTCGCCGCCACTGGTGCCGTGGCTGCTATTGTCTTCTTTTTCATAAAGGACTACATCGTCAAGCCTTAAACAGGTCTTTCCCAACCCATATTGCTATAGATTGAGGTATCTATACCCGCATAATACGTAATCAACGCACCAGCTGCGAATGTCCCCATGAGTAAGAAACTCGTCTTCAGTTTCTTACTTTTGTCAGCAGTAGAACTCTTGATACCCTCCTTCGTCTCCTTCGAAACCGTGTTGATGGCGAATGTCAGGAGCAGGGCAATTAGGGTCGTGGAGAGGAAAAAGAGACGGTCAACTGCCAGGCGTGGGATGCTTCCGACCACCAGGCGAAGAACATTAGGGATGACGAGAGTCAGCCAAATCAGGTTGACGTAGTAGTTATCCACCTGCTGGGGAACGAGGGTCACACCGTAGATGGCTATCCAGTAGGCGATAGCCATCAACAAAAAACTCAAGGGTGTTTTCATTTAAAGTAGACAGAGATTATTTATCCTGAATGTGCTGACCACAGAACTTGGTCTTATCTGGTATCTGTTGGTAGATGCCCAACTCTACACAGATGTTACGAAGTTCGATGTAGTTGTCCCAAAATTCCTGAGAGTGTGAATACTCCTTAACTGTGCAATGTGCCAGTTCATGGATAAGGACATGGAAGATTTCATTGGTGTTACCATCCAAACACACGACAATCTCACCACCCTTGTTCGTGTTCGAACCCACCGAACCCTCCATCCGTTTCATACCCGTGATTGGGATGCAACGGTACAACATGCGATACTTCTCATTCTTGGTCTCCTTTAGATGTTCCCTGAGAACTCTGTACTTTTCTTTGACTTCCACCAGTTCCCGAGGTTGCTGGGTCTGCTGAAGAAGCCACAAATTGGCGAGGATGAGTAAAGCCAAAACAATCATCTGTTATAAACAAAGATAAATTTACTATACAACTCTGAGATGGGATTTCCTGTCAGCCCCTCCCAAAGGTGTAGTCTAAAACCAAGGTCTTCTAGGTGAGTCACCAGGTGGTCTTTGTACGCCACTGGTTCAGGTTTGGGTCCATCTGCGTAGTATGGTGTGTCCACCAGATTTACCCACAACTTTTCACCAAATCCCCCGTTGCCATGGTCACGCATCTTGAAAAAGTTTCCACTCTCGTCTTGATAGGGTGTATTGAAAAATATCTTTTCAGAATCTGGTATGATACCTATGAGGGTACCACCATTTTTCACACGTTTCTTGATTTCACGTATCGAACTGAAGAAAAGTTCCTTGGAGGCAAAGATGTAGTGAAGCGAAAAGTTGAAACACACGACGTCAAACTTTCTGTTTGGACACTTGTGAATGTCACCCTCATAGAAGTTGACACGCATGTGCATGTTTTTGGCTCGAGACCGCGCCTCCTCGAGTGCCTCGGGGACTGGGTCACACATGTTTATGTTCGCTCCACACTTGTGCCATTTTTGAAGGTCACCTCCGAAACCACACCCAACGTCGAGAATATGATACCCCTTCTGTGTCACGGATTGTATCAACTCTCTCTTGGCGTCGTTGTGGTTCTTTCGAATCTCTTCCATATTTGATGATGAGGTTAAAACTTTAATGTGAAATCAAAACATGAAACCTTTTATCAAATGGGTTGGTGGTAAATCACAGATTTTGAGTGATGTCTTAGGTTCATTTCCTACAAAAATTAGGGATTATCATGAAGTGTTCGTCGGTGGTGGAAGTGTTCTCTTGAGCATCCTCTCCCAAGGTCTTGCCACAGGCAAAGTATGTGCATATGACCTCAATGGGTCTCTCATCGAATTGTATAAGAATATCCAAACAAGCCCAGAGGTTGTACATAAACACCTCAAGAAGCTCTTCACAGAATATGATGCATGTAAAGGCTCTGATGTCAATCGCTCACCGAAGACCGTATCTGAGGCGAAACAGTCCAAAGAAAATTACTATTACTGGACTCGTCAGAAGTTTAACACCAAGAAGGAGGAGACCCCCGAGCGGTCAGCGATGTTTGTGTTTCTCAACAAGACGTGTTTCAGAGGTGTGTATAGGGAGGGTCCAAACGGATTCAACGTACCTTATGGTCATTACAAGACGACACCCACACTCATGACACTCGACGAACTTATTGGTGTGAGTGAACTCATCAGGAATGTGGAGTTTAGGCAATGTGACTTTAGGGAGGCATTCAAAAATGTGGGTAAGGGTGACTTCGTGTACCTCGACCCACCTTATGCGCCAGAGACGAAAACATCTTTCGTGGGATATACGAAAGATGGCTTCGGATTGAAAGACCATGAGGATTTATTTGAATTAACTAAGAACTCAGGGGCAGACTTTGTCATGAGCAACGCGAAGGTTGATTTGGTGACTGAGGCATTTTCTGATTACAACATTAAGGAACTACAAGCAAGGCGTGCGATACATTCAAAGAAACCTGACTCTACGACGACTGAAGTACTTGTTTCGTCATCCACTCAAAAATAGCCTCTTCATCGACACTGTAGAAAGCTGGGTAAAGGGTCCAGTTCCTTAAATGAATTTTCCATTTTGAATCATGTTTCGCGAAAAATACCGGTATCCCGTGTTCTTCGTTAAACCCGATAGGAATTTCATATTTTTTCTTACTAAACCACCAGTCATTGACAATAAACATTAAGTTGAAATTTTCAACGGTTGGGTAAAGCTTCTTGTACTCATAGAGGAGGCATGGTCCACCTCGAATTTTTTCATCAACGGAACCTGGAACAATCTGATGCTTACACTCGATGATAAAGATGGTCTTCTTATCATCACTGACGAGAGCGCCGTCGGGTTTCTTCTTATGTTCCCACTGTGGGTCTTTGAGGTCTCTCATATGCCTGACAAACTCATCTTGGGTAAAGTACGTGAACGATTTACCACCGATGATACGCGTTCCAGTGGGTCGAAAACACTCCTCAAAGGGTCTTCCACTCGCATTGGTGTTCGCACCTCCTGTACCACCTATCCTCATTATGGGATGATATGATTGATTTCTTTAGGCTCGATGCGTTCACTAAGGTTCCAGTTCCACAAATAGTAATACACGAATCCAGTCCCTTTAAGAAATTTCAACTTTTCTAAAGAGTCTGTATCAACCCCAACATCAAGGGTATTGAAGACGTCATATTCCAAATTCTTCGCGAGGAGGAAGGCATCGTTGTAGACATCACCCACGATATGAAATTTGTACACCTGTCTAACGCTATCGGTACCATCAATACGGTCATACAGTACATCATAGAATGAAATGAAGTCATCTGTCGTATCGTTTACGTACGAATGAATTGGAAGAAGCCATGTCTTCACATAGGTCTCATCTATGATAGGTGCGACTTTGAACTTAGACATGTATTCCTGAAGAAGTCGAGTCACCTTTGGTACATCTTCTGGAGTCATCTTTCTCCACAGACACTTGCATGGACCCCGCACTTCATAGTAACTTTCACGAAGTCGATTTGTTTGATGAAATCCAGTCTTCACTAAACGTCTGACATTTAGAAAACGGTGCCAATAGTGCGCTTTAGTTATCGGTGTAGGAATCTTGGTCTGTGCAGTGTAAATCGCCTGCCATACCCCCTTTCTGTTGGCACGACGCTTAATTTCAGTGATGAGTATCGGGGCAAAATTCATACTCCTGTATGCCTTGTGTACACACAGATACGTAATCTGTACCATGTTCACAGATTTCGTCTCGACACGCATAGTCACTGGTGCACTTGAGATGTATCCGACGAGTTCGTTTGTATCACATTGGCGAATAGCCACACTATCATTTACAGACCACTTCAGGTTATCGACATTGTATCCCATGCGGAATGTGTCATTTCCGACATAGTGTGCATTGAGGAAGGCACAAGCTTCTTTGAGACTGCATGATGACCACACAAAACCTTCGGGAAGTTTCGTAGTCTTCTTAGAAGTTTCACGTGTGTCTTCAATTTCACCCGAACCGACCCCTTCTCGTGGTACGGGTTGCTTATCCCAAAATGGATGCATGTTACATTAACATTGGCTTAAAGTTTTAACTACTAAAATAGTCATAATGTCTCTCGAAACTGACTACACCACCGTCCCCGGGCAGGTTTTTGCGTGTCTCTCTATCATTGGACCTGAGGCGCCCCAGAAGAGTGATAAGTTTGGTATCAAGATTCGTGGAGCTTTCGCAACACGTGACGAGGCAGCGAACCACGCCAAGCGTCTTCAGAAGGAGGACCCCACTTTTGACATCTATGTTGTAGACATGTACAAGTGGCTTCTCATTCCACCTGACCCCACGAAGATTGAGGATGTTCATTACACCAACGAAAAGCTCGAAGAGATTATGGTTGGTTACAAGGAGAATCAGGCTCAGGCGGCTCGTATGTTCAACGAGCGTAAGGAGGCGATGGCTAAAAATACGATTAGTCCCGGCGATGAGAACTCCAAGTTTTATACAAAGTCCGATGAGGCACCCATTTCTCACCCCGCCGATGTTCTTGAGCGTCTCAAGAAGGAGAAGCCCGACACCCCCATGGAAGAGCTTGTCAAAGAGGCTGACGCTATCGTTGCTGCGGAGGTTGAGGAGCGTCGCAAGAAGCGTGAGCTTGAAGACGTGAAGGAAGAGGAAGAGGAGGGAGAAAATTAAAAATGAATCGATACACTACACCCAATTTCTCTAAAATATCACTTTTAGAAAAAATGTATGTATACAGTAAACGGGGATGTTTGCAATTATCGTCACCATACTGTTGGTAGGTGCCTTCTTTATTTTGTTTTTTAAACCAGGATATAACTTAAAAAACAAAACAGTAACCGAGCCTGAGGCTTCTACGACTGCCGGATTTATTGAGGATACACGTGATGCGTTTATTCACCCAATGTACCCCTCACCATTAATGCACCGCGATGAGACTGGTAAAATTGAACCTATATATGGGGACATCGGAACCTTTGTCCCACACTCAAGTGTATCTGAGTATCACTGGCTGCATGGTTTTCCCCATAAAAAAGCCTAAAAGAAATACTGCGAATGCGATAATCCACGTAGACTTGTCAATATTGGAAAAGTCAAACTTATCCGATTCTCGGGGTGGAGGTGGAGGTGGAGGTGGGTAGTCCATGTAGTAAGGCTGCTGCTGTTCTTGATGCTCTTCTTCCATCTTATCCTGATTTAAAGGGTCGAGGGTAGGGTTGTATTCAATGGGATTACCAATTTCAGATTCCATTTTCTAATATAGAATTTGTTTTTTTTAAGCATCTTCTGACTCACTTTCATCATCGACGATGAAATCCTTGAGATTTCCATTCTCATCCATGTCTTCCTCGTCGTCCTCATCCTCTTCGGAGCTATATTCCTCATCTTCGGTGTCGAGGTCAGAATCGAAGTCAGTATCATGCTCTTCATCACCATAATCATCATTTACGACATCCTCAGTTGGTACAAACAATTCGGGTTTCTTTATCTTACGTCCTGAACGAGTAATCATTTTGAGTTTTTAAGTACACTACTGTTTAAGTAGCTTTACAATACTCTGAGGCAAAACATGTGTTCTTGCCTTAGAACATGTGCAATTAGGACATTTCTGTGTAATTTGATTCTTCTTGATTACGTAAGACATGAGTTTATCATCGTGTCTATCACCGATTGTTTCGCAAAAGTTTGATGTCGTGAGTACTGTCATGACTCCGTTCTTACTCGTCGTAGTAACGATTCCTGTGTTTTGGTCTGCTTTCATGAACTTATTTATGAATGCTTCGAGTTGAGGTCTGACATTGGTGGTGGGTTTCGGCTTCTCCTGGGGTTTCTTGATTTCTGGACACTTCTTCATCTCCTCCTTCTCTGGATACAACTTTTCGAAGATGTCCTTGGGGAGTTCGTGATGACGTCCACAAAAGTCTTTACAAAAGCCATCCCTTCTACCTTTGAGAGTTGGACAGTTACAGAAACATTTCTGCAAGATACGTCTTCCACTGATGATAAACCAGACATGATTCGAATTATGTTTCCTCTTGAGATTCTCACAATACCTCGACGTCGTTGACACCAGGTACAACGTTTTGTGTTTGAAGATTTTAGTGACGTATGCATCACCCTGTCCCTCCATATGCTTCCTGACGAACGTCTCGATGGAATTCTTCAACATCTCATCGTGAACCTCATCCTTCGTCTGCTCTTCGGTAAAAGAACCCTCTTTCCGTGTCGTATCACCGTCAATCACAACATTTTGTGGTGCATCTGTACGTACGACAGCCATCTTAAGAATCTCGACACTTGGTTCCTGGTTGATGCGAATGAGGGTTGAAAAAGGTTCCTTCGTGTATCTGAACAAGGGTAGATACGGAAGATGCGTCACCTTATTTTCCATCTTATGTGACCACGGCATACGAAATCCACTCCCCTTTGTCTTCCGTTTGGCGTTTCCGTAGACAGAAGAGTCCACAATGTCATCCCACTTTATGGTTCCCTTAAACTTCGAGAGTGCAACAAGGATGTGGGTTCTGAGAGTGAGTGCCGATGTCTGGTCAACAACGAAGCCCACCCAATTCAAGTGTACACCAGTCTTGATGAGATTTCCACTCTCTCGAGGCATGGCGACCGAGACGATACAGTCCTTCCCACCATACCCCTTGACTGTGTCACATATAACCTTGGAGATGTCTTGAATATCATCAATTCCGAGAGCCTCGGGAGCTTTGTAATCGATATCGACGAAAAAGTTGTACGTCTCCGTCTTCTGTTCCACGACGTATAGCGTCTCTCCAGACTGCACCGCCTCCACATATTTTTCATAAAATTCATTCAACCTATCAAAAGGCACGGAGAGTTTACCTCCGTCCATAAGCACATGTGATAGCTTGGATGCATTGTTGAACCCTTGGGTTGCACACCACTTTTTAAACATATTTGATTAAGGCTTCTATTCTCTAAACCATCTCATCGTGGAGACGTCCTGAAATTCTTGGGATTGACTTAAGTGTTTCTTTATCGTGAGAAGCTCGTAAACAGTCTTATCCTCATTCTCCTTGTACCACTCCTCAATCTCCTCATCACAGAGACCTCGATTCTTTTCCAAGAGTTCACCGATTTGTCTTAAAATGAAAGCCTTCGACTTCATTATTTTATAGAAAAGGTTTTTCTATCTGGAGAACTTATACACGCGTAAAATTCTGGGTTGTTCAGGACATTGTCCACGATGAGCTTCCATCGTTTACGTGTGTTAAACTCCTCGAGGGTATCGTAACTCATATAATCATTCTCGTCATGGGTCTTCCTGATGGGCTGATTCATGATTTTCTTGATGGTCGTCTTTCGCTTTTCATCATAGAAACACTGAATTTGTGTTAACTGCTCAGACCTCGTGTAGTCTACGAAAAAGATGAATACATTGTACTCGAGTTCCACTGTGGGACTCTCATTGACTACAAACTTAAACTCGGTGTACTCCCCATTCTTGAGGGCAACCACACCCCTGGTCTCCTCCTCAAGTTCCCTCAAAGCACATCGAAGGGGGTTATAAATCTCTCTCCGCCTACATCCACCCGTCACAAAAATCCAATCCTTAAATCTCCAGTCCCTCACAGTGAGGAACCGTGGCGTATCGTCAACGAACGTCACGGGTATTGCGATTGCTTTGTACTTTTTCATTGCGCATTCGCAAGTTACAATAAGGGAATATGTTTATTCCTCGGATTTTACCTCCTCTGGTTCAGGCTCAGCTTCAGGCTCAGATTCAGGCTCTGGGACGGGCTGGGGTTTCATGGGGGGTGGTGGACTCAAGTGACGAACAACCTGAGCCGAGAAGTTCTTGAAGTTGCCCATCTCCTCCTTGGTCTTGTTGAGTTCCTTAAAAAGGTACACGAGACCGAGAATGCACACGATAGTGGCAGCAGTCAAGACAGTTTCACGGTTTACGGGAATCATTACTATAGTGGGGGCTTTACTTTTTAAGTATTTTACATCACAGCACCCATCTTAGTCTTCCCTGTGGGAGGGCATTGGTAAGGTGTCTGAGCGAATTGGACGGCTTCGTAATGCGCGTGTTCACACGATTTTTCTGTCGATGGAGCAGCCATGGGCTGACCGACAAACTTCTCGAGTGTCCTGGAGTTAGGATCGTACGTCAATACAAAAACGATGGCGAGGAGGAAGACAATCTTCCAAAACATTGTTTACTAATTAGTTAGAATATAAAAGACCGGCCATACCATTCTCGATACGGAGGACGTTGTAGTTGATGGCGTAGATGTCATCGTTGTTCTCCTTCTTGTCGCTCACAATGCGAGCCGAATCGAGGCGAGAGAAGTTGAGGGTACCAGTGGGCTGGAGCTTACCGGAGTCGAGACAGAATGGGTAGAAGAAGAGGGACTTATTCTGGGCTGGCTTCTTGGAGTTCGACGTGTGGTAGTAGAGAGGTACGTCGGTGAAGTTGGGGTCGGCGAACTTGAAATCGGCCACATCAGTGCCATTGATCTGAAGCTTGAGTTTGTTGGTGGGTTCCAGAATGTTGACGGTGGTACCATTCGCCGCCGCCAGGTACTTCACAGGATGGTTGAAGTTGAGCTCCTGAATCTTCGAGCGAGAGGCGGTCGCCTTCTGCACCTGGGTGATGAGCATGTTTTGGGGGGTGGCAGCGAAGAGTTCACGCTCCTGGGTATCGAGGTACGCGTAGTTGGCGTAGACCTCCCACTTGGTCGCGGCGGCCTGGGCACCCCAAGTGATGCGAAGCTCGACATCGTGGTACTGGAGGGAGATGAGGGGGAGGGCGGTCTGCCAGTTCTCACAGAAGGCGAAGCGGAGGGGGTAGAACTTGGAAGCACTGAGTCCATCATAAAGTTGCGCCGAAACCGACTTGGAGGAGGAGGTCGCAGAGAGAGTGGGGGCAATCAGGGTCGAATAGAGGGAATCATGTTCGTCAATCACCTGACCACCGATAAGGAGCTCCACCTTGGAGATGACAGTGGTCCAGTCGGTGACGACATTGGCGATGGGCTCGTTGCTGCCATCAACACCGATGGGCATGAAGTAGACATAGTTGAGCATGTCACCCTTGCGCTCGAAGCGGATGGTGGACATACCGTTGTTCGAGACGTTGCCCTGAATGACCTGACGCTCGACAGTTTGGGAGAAGTTCGTGTGACGCTTGTACGTCGACCTGAAAAAGCTGACTTCGGGCTGACCGACGAGGTGCACATCCTGAGCACCGACAGCGACGAGTTGGGCGATACCACCAGACATTTTATATTATATAGAGAGTTTATTTTTAAGCTGTCGAAACCAAAGGTTTCTTCCTGGCTTAGATACAAGTGACTTCGTCACTTGGGATGGAGACTTACAATCTGGGACACAAATTGTAAGAAAGAGGAGGAAAGGGACAATCAACTTCGTTGATTGGAACGAATGGTTTAAATCGCATCAGTGCAGGTCTTCATGGTTTTGAGTTTGTTGTAAAGAAGATCATAAACGTTCCCTGTGAGGGGTGTATCGGATTCAATCGTGACATCAAAACCACCAATATCCTCAGAACCACTCGCGCGTAGCGCCTGGCTCACCCACATGTTGAAGCTACCACTGAGGAAGTACTTGGTCGTGGTCTTCACTGTTTCCGCATGAATTTCTGGGTCGATGTTCATATCCTCATCCACCCGCTTCTCCACTCTAATGTTATTCTCTCCCAGAGAAGCATATGGATTCGTAGCAGTAAGACCATTGGAGAGTGTAATCGTTTCGTTGATAACGACACCCATTGTTTATTGTAAATCAACATTCTTTTAATTAAGTTTACACGAAACCAGGCCAATTATATAAGTTAAAAACAATACTCGTACGATAAATACAAGATGAGGATTTTCTTTATGTGTACGCACTGTAATCAGGGAACTGGGTACGCTCGTGTCGCTAATAAATTGGTTAATCATTTAGCATCTATCCCTGGTATTGAAGTCGTGTACTATGCCTTTCAGAATTATAAAGGACAGCAAATAAGTGACCGATTTATAGATCCAAGAATTCGTTTTATTGACGCGATAGAACTCGATCCTGAATCTATCGGTGGCTTTGGTGATAAGGGAATTGTACCAAGTCTCATTAAAGAGAAGCCAGATGCTATCTTTCACTACAACGACATGAATGTTGTTAGAGATATCATGCGGCTCATTCCTCCTGAGCATATGCCCCCCAAAAAGTACGTATACCTGGACCTTGTATACCCTTGGCAAAATGTCGACACTTTCGAAATTATAAAAAAGTATGACTTTGACCACATATGGACATTTCTCGATTGCTGGAGAGATCATATGATCGACGATTTGAAGTTCGACCCCAAGAAGGTGAGTACGATGGTACATGGTATTGATTTCGAACGTTTCATTGATATCCCGAAAGAAGAAGCGAAAGTGAAAACCGGTTTCAAATCGGATGATTTTCTCGTGGTAAATATGAATCGTAACTCCGGGCGTAAAGTATGGGAGACCACGATCAAGGCGTTCCTTGAACTTTTACAGCGTGAGAATATGAATCCTCGTATCAAACTCTATTGCGGATGTATGTCATTTCGTGCGGATGGTATCGATATTGGAATGAACGTAAGAACTGAGTGTCTACGTAGAGGTATAGATGCTGAGCATGTGGTGTTTCACCACGTCTTCATTAGTCCAAAACCGATGCACTTAACTGACGAAGAAGTCAACGATATATACAACGCAGGTGACGTCGGCATCAGTACTACCAGAGGTGAAGGTTTTGGCCTGACCCCAGTGGAGCACATGTACCTCAACCGGCCTCAAGTTGTGACGGGTATCCCAGCCCTCAAGGAAACTATGGGCTCATATGCCCATTTTGTAGAACCTAAACTATGGATCCGCATCGGCGAAGTTGAAAACCATGACGGAGAAACCGCCCTTTGCGATTATAGAGATTTTGCGGACCATCTCCAGTACTGTTTCAAAAATCCAGATGAGCTCCCAAATGCTCGTGAGTACCTAAGGGAAAAGTATTCATGGGACCATATGTATAAAGTTTTGGATGAGGAGTTTAGATGATCAAAGTGTTATGAAGAGCTGAAATCTCACCTGATGTGAGATGTCTGTTATAGGCTAAAAAACACTTAACCTTCGCATCCCATGTTCCGTCATAGTTAGTTGTATCACCTACATAATTTACAGCAGTGGAATTGAGATTTATATCAAGAGCGGCAGCCGTTGTTGACGCAACTGAACTACCATCTATATACAAATACCTCGTACTTGAACCCGTTTCCCGAACGACAGCGACACTGTGCCACGTACCTGTCGGATTTGGTAATGGAGTTCCACTACCTACAATTCTTGTATCAGTTCCACAACACCCACCCTGGTCAAAATATACACTGCCATTACCCCAAGTGGAGTGTGCAAATATACCACGATAATTGCTTGTGTTATTGCTACTATAAAATTTAAACGAACCTGTGTTTACGAGTGTGTTTTGATTAAATATAATAAACACTGTGTAACCCGAACTATTATATATCCCAAAACTATTCGATGCTGGACCTGAACACGACCTCCCGTTTGCTTCAAAATAATTACGTTGGTGGTCTACACTGGTCCATGTTCCATTTCTTCCATTTCCACTTATATCGTACCACGTCGTACCTGTACCCGGATAACTTCTTGAGTCCGCAGCATCCAAATAAACCTGTAAATTTTTAGGTGTGATTCCAATTAAGGGAACTTGTGCGAAACGTCTAAAGTTATTTAAGCTTATAGTTCCACTTCCTGGAATATACCCCGATGTACCGTAATATTCACTCAAAGCAATAGGGTTAGAACCACCTAAATGTGATTGAATAGATTCTGAATCAATTTCCCCATTTCTGACATTTAGGTACGCTTCTACTTGCTGAATTTCTGATAAAGAAAGTTCCCGGTTATAAACTATGACTTCGGAGACTGCCCAATCTGACCATTCGCCATATTGTCCGTTTATTCTTAGATTACAAGAAACACCAGATGCATTAACTACTAAATTTGTACCGTTTCCTCTGTAAAGTCCTTTTTGATCAGTTGAAATAAGCACGTCGCTTAATGGAAAAGATGTAGAGGTACTTTGGGTTACCCAGCCATTGACGTTGTGAAACGCAACACCCGATTTTCTACCATGAAAACCAGACAACCAATTTACAGAATCATTTGAACAAAATATTCTCTCTTTCGCAGGTCCGTTGTATTTTGCTATATGAAATAGTGTGTACGTAGATGGTAAAATTGCGGATGGAAAAACCATATAGTCATTTGTTCTTCCATATATGAAACGTCCCTGTGACTCTACATTTCCATATATTGAAGTTACGTTATTCCCGTTACCTGAACGGTCTGGCCAGGATGTTCCGTTCCATTCCTCTCCCCTATACCAACCAACGAGACCACTCGTGATAGGTAATGTACTGGACATATAACATAAGTGTTTTTTTTATTCCTGTAAAGTATGAGTGACCCACGTTCACCTAATACCATCTCGGGTCTTGTTGGGTGGTACACTGGGTTATCGGCGGAGGTGACAAGTGGTTCGGTATCGTCGTGGAAGGATATTTCAGGACAGGGGAACCACGTGACCTCTATTACGGGTAGTCCACGGGTTTCAACTTCAAAGGTTCAAGGACCAATCCCGGGAGAACATATAGTGGCGTTCCACTATGGGAACTTCGATAACCACTATGGAGACGGAAACCGAGCAAATGCCGCACTAAATGGTCGAATATATGCAGACACACTGTCCCACGAGGTACCTCCAGAATTTGGAAGTTTAGTATCAGGGAGTACAGCCAGTGGACAGACGACGTATACATGGTTTCCGCCATCTTCCGTGAGTACTGATGTTCTTGTAGTTGCTGGGGGTGGCTCGGGTGGTAATAATAAGTTTGGTACTTATGAAAATGGTGGTGGTGGCGGTGGTGGTGGTGTAGTCTATAATAGTTCGACACCTGTAACATCCGGAAGTCAAACGATTGTTGTTGGTCAAGGTGGTATAATACCTTCAGGAAATGGTCAATCAAAGGGGCGTGATTCATCTGGATTTGGATTTACTGCATTAGGTGGTGGTGGTGGTTCGACGAGAGATGATCAAACTAACATAAATGGTGGTTCAGGTGGTGGTGCTCCCAATTGGCACCCACACACTACAAATGGACAAGCTACACAACCTGGTTCGGTGAGTGGTGGATTTGGTAATGACGGTGGCATTGCCACCCAGGTTGCCAGTAATGATGGTGGTTCCGCAGGTGGTGGTGGTGCGGGTGGAGTTGGTAATGATGGGTCTTCAACAACTGGTGGAAATGGGGGTTCTGGTACGTATCAATACAATTTTTCTAACTATGGTGTAAATGGTTATTTTGCGGGTGGTGGTGCGGGTGGTGGTGGAACGGGTGGTACTGGTGGTACTGGTGGTGGTGGAACGGGTGGTTCATCTTCGAGTATCAATGGAAGTAGTGGTGCTAATCACACGGGTGGAGGCGGTGGAGGAAATTTTGCGTCAACTGGTAATGCTGGCAACGGTGGCTCCGGTATCGTCATTGCCCGTATTCGTGTGATTGAGGGTCGTGGTCAAACACAATTTCCATTCCTTTATGGAGGGACTACAGATGGTTTAACATTCCCGACAAATGTGATGACAACCACCTCAAACCATACCCTATTCCATGTAGCTCGTTATTATAAACCTTCGGGTACACCCACACGTAAGCGTATATTTGACGGGGCTACGTTGAATTGGTTGTCGGGTTTTCATGGTGGTCGTTCAGGTGTTGCATATCACGGAAATTCACCAAATGGGGGTTGGGTAACCCCACAAACGGATTTACATGGTAACCAGTGGGTTCTGTCTACAGATCAGAGAAACATGTACCGTTCAAATGGAACCGATAGAACATCATCGGGGTATTCCAATGGTGCGTCTGATCAACTGAGTATTAATTATGGGTCGTATGCAGGATCAGAAACTTCCGATTGGGCATGTGCTGAAGTCATCGTATTCGATCGTGAGCTGACGTCTACCGAGTACCTATCCGTAGAGGCATATCTAACCGCAAAATACTTCAATTACGACAGAGTTCCCACGACCGGAGTACTCAGTGGGTCACTCCTGAACGCCATCTACTATTCGGGAACTGAGGGAGTTGGTGGCGTTGCTGGTTACCCTATAAGTATTGGTCGCCTTGGGCAACGGATCGGGAACACATATCAAACAGTATTGAACATAAGTGATTTTAGATTAACATTTTCATCTGGGTTGATAAGACGTACGTATTCATATAATGCAACCGCGCACCCGGAAACCGAAACAGCCTTAACGAATTTGTTTAATGGTGCAACTCGCACAGCTGGACCAACTGTAGTTAGTGATATTAACACACGTGTTGCGGCTGCTGCTGATTATTACGGTATGATATGGATAGGATACATATATATAGCAACCACGGGTACGTATACTTTCGGAACCAACTCTGATGATGCGAGTGATATGCATATCAATTATACTCGCGTCACGCATGCATATGGTGGTCATGGTGTTGCGGCTGACGGTGTTCCTTATGGAGTAGAACAGTATACTGCGTATCTCGAACAAGGGTATTATCGATTTTCTTATCGTTTTGAGGAGATGGGAGGTGGAGATGGATATCAGGCACTCTGGAAAACACCAGGTTCTACATCATGGGCTGTGATACCATCATCGGTTTTTTTCCATGATTCACGTGACCAAATTACGTCATCGGAACCAACTGATCCAACCGTACCGTTCCCATAGGTTAGATTTTACCAAACCCGACATTAGGTTTGGTAAAATGTATGAATAGTTGTAAGGTGCCAGATCATTTGTCCGCGAGTTCCTTGATGGCTTCGATGAGGAGACCAACCAAGTTTCCGTAGGCAACACTCTTGGTACCATCTTCCGATGTGTACACGACTTCTGGGAGTACCTTTTCCACCTCCTGGGCGATGACACCCGCATGTCTACGGTTATCATCGTCTAATTTATTAAATGTGACGCCTCGAAGTTGTAAAACTTTTTCAAGGGCATTGGGTATGGGTTCTATATCCGTCTTTTTTCGTTCGTCACTAAACGCGATGATATCACCAGAGGCATAAATTTCACCCACGACATCGAGGGGATACCCTGGGTTTGTCTTCCCGATGCCCACGTTGCCCGCGGTATCAAAGTGCATATTGGTTTCTTCAACAATCTCTCCTGTGCTCGTGTACGCCAATGCACTCGCTTCGAAGTTCCCACCACGTACAGGCTTCACGTGGAAACTATTGGGTGTGGTGCTGTCAAATGCGGAACCAGTAGCATTGATGATGATAGAGTTAGCACCCTGACTGGTCTGACCTGCCCGATATCCCACGGCGAGGGCACCCCCTCCCTGGCTGGTCTGACCTGCCTCATATCCCACAGCGATGGCGTTAAGTCCCTGATTGGTCTGACCCACACTGGTTCCCACGGCGAGGGCACCCACTCCCTGACTGGTCTGACCTGCCCGATATCCCACGGCGATGGATTGGCAACCCTGATTGGTCTGACCCACACTGGTTCCCACGGCGATGGCCCAGGAACCCTGGTTGGTCCAACCCGCACTGGTTCCCACGGCGATGGATTGGCAACCCTGACTGTTCTGACCTGCCCGATATCCCACGGCGTGGGCACCCCCTCCCTGATAGGACTGACCCGCTTGGGTCCCCACGGCGAGGGCCCAGGCACCCTGGTTGGTCCAACCCGTCAGCCACCCCACGGCGATGCCGTAGGAACCCTGACCGGTCCAACCCGCGCGCTCCCCCACGGCGATGCCGTAGCGCGCCTGACTGGTCTGACCCGCTTGGTACCCCACGGCGATGGAGTGGCTCCCCTGACTGGTCTGACCCGCACTGGTTCCCACGGCGACGGCGTTAAATCCCTGACTGGTCTGAGCCGCCTGGCTCCCCACGGCGACGGCAGCGGAACCCTGATTGGTCGAACCCGCTTGGTACCCTATGGCGGTGGCGTAGGAACCCTGACTGGTCTGACCCGCCAGGTGCCCCACGGCGGCGGCATCGGAACCCTGACTGGTCTGACCCGCTTCGTACCCCACGGCGATGGCGTAATTTCCCTGATTGCACTGACCCGCCAAACGTCCCACGGCGACGGATTGGGAACCCTGGCTAGTCTGACCCGCACTGGTTCCCACAGCGATGGCTGTGTTACCCTGACTGGTCTGACCCGCACTGGTTCCCACGGCGATGGCCTGGAAACCCTGGTCCGTCTGACCCGCCAGGTACCCCACGGCGATGGCAGCATACTTCTGGTTATCCTGACCTGCAAAACGTCCCACGGCGGTGGCGTAAAATTTCTGGTTGGTCTGACCCGCCATGGTTCCCACGGCGATGGATTGGGGACTCTGACTGGTCTGACCCGCGCGCTCCCCCACGGCGATGGCGTAATTTCCCTGGTTATCCTGACCCGCACTGGTCCCCACGGCGACGGCGTCGGAACCCTGACTGGTCTGACCCGCACTGGTTCCCACGGCGACGGCAGCGGAACCCTGGCTGGTTGTACCCGCATTGGTTCCCACAGCGATGGCGGTGGGACCCTGGCTGATAAAACCCGCTCCGAAACCAATAGCGACGGCCTGGGCACCCTGACTGGTCTGAGCCGTTTGGTCCCCCACAGCGACGGCCTGGCTACCCTGATTAGTGACACCCGCACTGGGTCCAATGGCGATGGCTGTGTTACCCTGACTGGTCTGACCCGCTTGGTACCCCACGGCGGTGGCGTAGGAACCCTGACTGGTCTGACCCGCTTGCTCCCCCACGGCGATGGCCTGGAAACCCTGGTCCGTCTGACCCGCTTGGTACCCCACGGCGGTGGCGTAGGAACCCTGACTGGTCTGACCCGCTTGCTCCCCCACGGCGATGGCCTGGAAACCCTGGTCCGTCTGACCCGCTTCTTGCCCCACAGCGATGGCGTTAAGTCCCTGGTTGGTCTGACCCGCTTCTTGCCCCACAGCGATGGCGTTAAGTCCCTGGTTGGTCTGACCCGCACTGGTTCCCACGGCGATCTGAGTTATATTGGAAAATACAATGTCATCTAAATCTATCGTTACACCATTCTTCTTAAGTGCGCCAACTAAATCAAGGTCTCCCGGTATTTTATGGTTATTTGTCGTGGACATGTATACTGCTATATAAAACTTTTATTTATATTAGGGTTCTGATTTGGAGTAAACCTCGACGTAGAATATATAGCGGTCTTCATCAGAATTATTTTCAACACCATGTAACTTGTTGGCGTCATATTTCATTAGTACTCCATCCTGGTGGTTAACTGTGCCTAAAATCATATGATGTAATTTACATTTTTCTGGACATTTTAGACATAAATTAATTGTGTATAAATAACCTACTCCAAGATTTTCTGTGTCGGCGTGTATGGAAAGTTTGGAATGTGCTCGTATGAGTGAATAACCAACAGTATAAGCCATATCCTCTGTAATTTTTGTAAGAATTTCGCATGTTTTTGGGCATTTTATACAATTATTCGATACATACTTTCCATTCCATATCAGTGGGTATTTTAGAAACCCTGGTGTAAAACATGACACCCAATCATCACCTAAATCAGGAATCTCATCTCGAATCGTTTCCCAGTGGTCTTGTAAATTTTCACACCTCATTAAAACATTCTCATAAGTTAATTATAAGAATTTTACGGCATAAGATGCGATAGATCTCAGGAGAAATAAAAACTAATACTTGTAATGAAAAATTATTATAATCATTTGTGGGCGGTTATACACATGACAGCACTAAATTTTGAGAAAGGTAATAGTAATGAAACTGAATATAAAGCTTTCTATACGAGTATTGGCAGAACGATGCCGTGTCAACAATGTGTAGAACATTACGTTAAATTTGTATGTGATAATCCGATTGATTTTGATGACTTGTTTGGGTGGACGGTTAAACTTCATAACAGTGTAAATCAAACTCGAGGTGAAGCGGTCTTCACACGTGAAGAATCTTTACAATATTGGATAAAATCGTCATGAAATTTGCAATGTTCTACTTCTTCATCTATACATCTTTTATAAAAATCTATAAATTCGTTTAATCTTGGATCTATGTTATCCCGAAACATATATCCCTGGCCATATCCACACGTGACAAAACTGTTGATACCGAATACTTCTGACCCTGAAGGAAGTTTAAAATCACCTGAATATATTTGACGAAGAATGTCTTTTATACACTCAGGTTCTGGGTTTTTTATTCTAAATTCTTTCCAGAAATCAGTGTCTTGTCGTGAGCACAAATAATGAAAATGTACAAAACCCATACACTTGTCAACTATTTCTGATGCAAATCTGTTGTAACTATCTACAACTTTTGCGTAGTTTTTGAGAACAGGCATATTCAACAACATTGTAACACATATGATTAATGATGTAGCTTCAAGGGGTTCTAGAAACCCATGGGATAACCCAATTGCTAATGTGTTCTTATTAAATGGTTTCGTAAAATAACCAGACTCAAATGAAATCTTTTTTCGGATTTCTGGTTTCTGACCAGTCAATTCACAGATTTCTTCATACGCCTCTTCATCTGTTACATAATCGGAATCAAATACATACCCGCACCCAATTCTTTCTCCTACTGGAATTTTCCACATCCACCCATGTTTCATCGCTATTGCTTCTGTGTATGGGGGTGTCACCCCTTCTCTCTTCAGAAAGAATGGCATCGCTCTTTTAACGGGTAAATACTTTTTATAAGATTTGAAAGGAGATTTAAATATCTTATTAACAAATAATCTACTAAAACCAGTACAATCAAATATAAAGTCGGTGTTCATACGCGCTCCAGAGTCTAAGTGTATTTCCGAAATATATCCATCATCATCTAAAGTAACGTCTTCAATTTTCCCAATTTGGATGCATATACCCATTGAAGTGCCAACCTTCTCTAAATATTGCGCTAACTTCTTGGCGTCGAAATGTACCGCCTTATCGTCGTTATTGAAAGTATCGACTTTATTCCTCTCTGAAAGTGAGGTACATTTGTCTACATCACAACCAATTGTAACGGATTCATTATTATAAAACCCATGATAATAATGTGAACCATCCCCTTTCCAATTTGTAAATTTTATTCCATTTTTTATAGTTCCGTCACAGTTTCGTATTAATTCTTCCAAATTTATTCCCACGAATTCCATAAACCGTAAAAATATAGGGGTCGTGCCTTCACCCACACCAATTATAGGTACATTATCGTCATATACGACAGTTACGTTAGATTCAGGGTATACTTTTTTAGCGTATAAAGCAGACAGCCATCCAGCGGTACCTCTACCGGCAACGACTATCTTCATCTATATATATAGAACAAAAAATCTTTATATTATAATATGGATACATTGCCTTCGACCAATATATCGGCTAGTGCAATTCGAAACCATTTTAAGGGTAAGCGAGGGAAATTTAAATTTAGTGAATATTACAAAAATGGAACAAATCTTACTTATGGTAATCTCGTTCATTCCATTGTACCAGATTCTTCATTTACTTCAAATGTGGTAACATCAGGTGCTATACATTTTGGTGACTACAAATTTTCTGCCAAGGACTATCAAATACCAATAAATCAAAACATAGAAAATTTAAACGTAACAACGGAAATTAAATCTAGATTTACCGATACGGGTGAAATTGGTAAAATTCCAATTAATGCATCGAATGTACCATGTTCTATCATAATTGACCAGGGTGTAAAAGTTTTTTCGTCTAATGAAGATGAACCGTCAATAACTGTAGAAAATAGTGACGAAATACCGGGTAGTGTGCAACGTGTCAATCTTAACAATAACGGTAATATATATGGACAGGGGGGGACTCCAATAACTGGGGCAGGGAACACTATACAAATAGGAAATTGGGATAAGCCATTATTTATTGATAACAATGGAACTATAGTCAGTGGTGGCGGAGGTGGTGGAACTGGTGGAACTGGTGGAACTGGTGGAACTGGTGGAAATGGGGAACAGGGTGCTGGTGGGTTTAATGGATACGGTTACTACTGGTTCTACGACATGTGGCAAAACAGGTATAATCCCATCTATACTGTAGCAAATGCACGCACGGGTGGAGCTGGCGGAAGTGGTGGAACTGGTGGAACTGGTGGAACTGGCGGAACTGGTGGAAATGCTCAAAGAATTAACCGCAACGGTGTCATATACCCTAAAACACTCGGTACAGGTGGTACAGCTGGTACAGCTGGTACAGCTGGTGGAGCTGGTGGACCATTCTCAGCACTTCCCTATACATCGGTGACCAATTTCCTAACTCAAACTTCTGGAGGTAGATATGGTGGAGCTGGTGGAGCTGGTGGAGATGGTGGAGATGGTGGAGATGGTGGAGCTGGTGGAGATTTTGGTACAGCTGGTACAGCTGGTGGAAATGGTCTAAATGGTGGTAATGGTGGAGCTGGTGTAAATACTATACAAGAATTTAATCGATATGCTTCTACTTACGGTCAGAAACAGTTAATTAATTCTCTTATTACTGGTGCGCCAAGACCCGGTGGAACTGGTACAGCTGGTACAGCTGGTATAATTGGTCCGTTACCAGGTATGCTAGTAAACATGGATGCAGATTCATCTGTGTTAAATATACAAAATAACGGAACAATTACACCTACCGTAAATACAAACTTTCACGAAAATAGACTCATTTTACCTAAAAAAACAAATTTAAAAAGTAATATATACACTCACGGAAATTACGCAGTTGTTGTTAATGACCGTGTTCCATATGTATTTCAGAAAAACTCTAATCTAAATTCTTGGCAGTTTAAAAATGTGTTGTCTAGAGATGATTACGATACAGAGGCTACAGTTTCTATCAGTGATACTCATATATCCGTCGCGTTATCAAATGAAAATGTAATATACAGATATGATTTCAATGCAGATACAGGGCTATTTGGTACTAAAATAGACAAATTCTGGAAAACACATACTTTTGAAAATGCACCAGTAGGTGAGATATCAATGTACGGAAATACGGCTGTATCCATTGACCTTGAAAGTAATATGAATATCTACAGTTTAGGTGGGGAATTTAGTGGGAGCTGGTATAAGGGTAGAATTGATAATTCTATTGCCCCACCTGTAACGCTATCATTGTATATGGGCGATTTACTCGTTGGTTCAGATGATACAGGTTTGGCGTATATATATGATGTAGAAGACGCTACATCACCTACACTAACTCATACACTAACGCCGAGTGATAATCTAGCAGGTGCTGTTAACGATGTTCAATTGTATGAAAATTACGCGATGATTTCAAGTAATAATCAGAAAGCTGTGTACTTTTTCGAAAAATCTGGAAGTAGCTGGACAGAACAACAGAAAATTACAAATCCCTCTGATACGAACTTTGGACTTTCGATTGCTTTATATGATGATACTTTAATGGTAAGTAATGGTTATGTGTATTCATACACGAATGGTACCTGGGTACTAGAACAGCAACTCGAAGATACCAACCCAGGTGGTTCTTTTGTAAATGGCGATATTACAGCTTTAGACGAAACAATCGCGTTGTTGTCTGATTCATATCATTCAAGGGTGCGTACATACGTAAAAAATGGCAGTCAATGGATACCATCTGAGGAAATAATAACAACTTACGAGGTCTTTGAATTAGTGGGTAAATATGCGTGTATAGGAGGAGCTGGTAGAATATCCATATTTAAAATTAATGACAGTACAAGTCATTGGACACTTGATTCTCAATTTACCGACCCCGATTCATTATTTGGTAATAAGTTGGGTTTTAATGGAAATATGATGTTCGCCAATGGGAGTATATTCGAACGAATACCGACTTCATTGAATACATCCAAGTATATCTTAGATTCTACTACTGCCTCCTCATTCGAGAATGAACAAAAAATTACAGCATCTGATGGTGCTAGTAGTGACCGTTTTGGTTACAATGTTTCTGTAAATGGAAATACCCTAGTCGTTGGTGCTTACGCTGATGATTCCAGTAAAGGTTCCGTCTATGTGTATACACGCTCATCCGCTACTGACCCATTCGGGATTCAACAAAAAATTACAGCATCTGATGGTGCTAGTAATGACCAATTTGGTGTCAGTGTTTCTGTAGATGGAAATACCCTAGTCGTTGGTTCGGCCCGAGCTGATTCCAGTAGAGGTGCTGTCTATGTGTATACACGCTCATCCGCTACTGACCCATTCGGGAATCAACAAAAAATTACAGCATCTGAGGGTAATACTAATGACTATTTTGGTGCCAGTGTTTCTGTAGATGGAAATACCCTAGTCGCTGGCGCGTACCGAGATAATTCCAGTAGAGGTTCTGTCTATGTGTATACACGCTCATCGGCTACTGACCCATTCGGGAATGAACAAAAAATTACAGCATTTGAGACTGACTATCTTGGATGGATTGTTTCTGTAGATGGAAATACCCTAGTCGCTGGCGCGTACCGAGATGATAATTTAGGAACCGATTCAGGAGCTGTCTATGTGTATACACGCTCATCCGCTACTGACCCATTTGGGTATCAACAAAAAATTACAGCATTTGATGGTGTTGGGGGTGACTGGTTTGGTTATAGTGTTTCTGTAGATGGAAATACCCTAGTCGTTAGTGCGCACAATGATGATACCTATAAAGGTGCTGTCTATGTGTATACACGCTCATCGGCTGGTGCCTCATTTGGGTATCAACAAAAAATTACAGCATCTGATAGTGCTGGTGGTGGCAGTTTTGGTTATAGTGTTTCTGTAAATGGAAATACCATAGTCGTTGGTCGTTACGCTGATGACGATAATGGACAAACCGATTCGGGTTCCGTCTATGTGTATACACGCTCATCGGCTACTGCTTCATTCGGGAATGAACGAAAAATTACAGCATCTGATGGTGCTAGTAGTGACCTTTTTGGTGCCAGTGTTTATGTAGATGGAGATACCGTAGTCGTTGGTGTGTTCCAAGATGATTCCAGTAAAGGTTCTGTCTATGTGTATACAAGAAAATATAGATTCAGCAGTGATCTTAATTTGGGCAATTTTATTATGAGAACTGGTCTAGATTTATATCTATATGATAATAATTCTAGTATTCAATTGTTAACCTCTTATGTCGATTACGCGGATGTATCCAAATACGAAAACTCTATAATATTAGGTATACCTGATTCTAGTATTGTGAGTGTATATGACTATTCAAGTAGCTGGAGTTTTCAATTTGATTTATATCCTACGGGTGTTACGGTAGGTGACGAATTTGGTAAAAGTGTATCCGTATATTCTAATGTATATGTTGTTGGTGCGCCCGGGTATAACAATGGAAAGGGTGCCGTATATGCATATATTCGAGAACCAGTGTCTGAGGGAAGTAATATCGTCTCGCAACAGATATTACAGGATAGTCTCGCCCCGAATGGTGAAAATTTCGGAGTAGACGTAGACTTATATGAAAATACCCTGACTGTATTAAGTAATAGTAAAGTTTACGTATATAAATACAACCAGGTAAACAATGGATTTTTATTATTGTACACACATACAAGAAACACACCTATATCATCACGTACAATCAATAATACTTCAAATTCATTCATCATGGTTGATAGTTTGAATCATATAACATCTATTAAACCTAATGCAACAACTACAACGGGTACGGTGACGACAACTACTAATTTTGTCGAATTTCGAGGTTGAAAATTTTTTAAACTTGTCGATGAGAACAGTTTAGAAAATTTGATGTTAATTGATTTTAGATTCAAGAACCTTTATTTTTTCATTGAGTGCTTTAATTGCTTCTATAAATAACCCAGCCATGTTACCATAGGCTACAGAATATGAGGTTTCCTCAGTACCCTGTACCGCCTCTGGCAAGATTTCTTTTATTTCTTGTGCGACAACACCTGTTCGTCTAATTCCCTTATCATCTAATCTTTCGTATGTATACCCTGAAACTTTGCTTATTTTATCGAGTGGATTTTGTATCACTTCAAATGCCGTTTTCAGTCGTTTATCAGAGAAAGCTGTAATTTCTCCTGATGCGAAGATGTCACCGGTCACGTGAAGAGCATGTTGGGGTGATGGTGTTTTTATACCAACATTACCACCTGTAGATATTATCCCGTCAACCACAAAATCCGTAGTTACACGAGCATCTCCGCTTACATGTAGATTTGACTGTGGATTGTCTGTATTTATACCTAATCTACCCAAACCTGTGTCGATGACAACATTAGATGTTGTCCCGACATAGGTGACTTTAGAAGTATTTGTGAAAACTAGTTGCCCATTTTGCGAACCAATTGACATTTATTATAGAAGAAGAGAATATTTAGTATGAAAATGTCTTAACCACAGTGTTACCAACACTGATAGTTTCAAGTTTCCCTGTCGCTGCGGAGGATAAATATTCTACAAATATATCCAAACTATAATCAGCAATACCCTCGACTAATGGTTCTAAAATAACTTTTGTTGGTGTAAACGTGACATCGGGATTCCATGGTCTATTGTTCGTATTACCAAACAATGACACCGCACTTGGGGCAATGTTTAATGAAGATGTAGTACCATCTCTTGTACCACCCTGTACGTTAAAAACCATGGTACTAACTTCCTCATTGTCATGTACAAGTTGAGCTGTAATTTTTGCGGAAAATACATTAGATGCGAATGTCAATGCCACATTTGAAAAATTATAATCCACTGTGGGTTCGCTATAAGAATATAATTTGCGAGTGAACGCGTCACTATTAGTAATAACACCCCCATTAACGTGAAGAAGTGTTTCAGGTGAAGTGGTACCTATACCAACATTGGAATTCGTTATTAAGGATGTATCGTTGTTTTGGAAATGAACTGTATTCGATGTAGTGGCACCAACAGAAGTAATATTTTCGAGGTTAAAAGAATATCCGGGTGTGACTGTAACATCTCCAATTGTCAATGTATTGGCAAGAATGCCACCATTGACTGTTAATACGTTAGACCCCGTATCCTCTACGTATAGGTTCGAGCCTATGTCCAGGTCATGACTAGGTGATGTGTTTGCGATACCTACACTTCCAGTCGTCACAATGGATGTACCACCTTCTAATCGTAGCGTCTCAGACGTAACATTACCGTTCTCGGCAATTTGGTGGAGATTTGATGATATATTTGTAATGAGTGAGCCATCGCCGATGAAACGAGTTGCATAAACGTTTCCAGATACATGAACCACATTAGACCCAGTATCATCTACGTACAGGTTGGAACCTATGTCTAGGTCGTGAATAGGTGATGTGTTTGCGATACCGACACTTCCAGTCGTCACAAGGGATGTACCACCTTCTAATCGTAGCGTCTCAGACGTAACATTACCGTTCTCGGCAATTTGGTGGAGATTTGATGATATATTTGTAATGAGTGAGCCATCACCGATGAAACGAGTTGCATAAACGTTTCCAGATACATGCGTGTAATCACTATGAATTTGTGTAGCATAAACGTTTCCGGATACATGAACCACATTAGACCCAGTATCATCCACGTACAGATTGGAACCAACGTCTAGGTCGTGAATAGGTGCTGTATTGGCGATACCTACACTTCCAGCTGTTATCAGAGATGTTGCTGTATTTGTAAGTGTCATGGTTCCCGATGGAGTTATCGTGAGTCTCGCATTTGTTCCGACATCTGTGGCATGGTTTGAGATGTTGAATGTATCATTCAGAGAATTGTCTATACCCATTGAAAATACTTCACCACCCGGGACGTTCCAAGAGACGATTGGGTCGCCACCTGATATGCCAGAAACTTCGAGCGCTACACGAGCATTGTCCTGATCGGTACTTTTTACGAAAATACCACCCGCACCAGTCCCCATCACGTGTACAGGGGCGATTGCTGTATCCGTACCTACACCGATGTGAGACCCTGCGTATACATTAGTTGAATGAATGTTGGAGGCTACACCTAGACCACCCGAAACCACAAGGGCACCTGTAGTGACTGAAGACGAATCTGTAGTATCTTGTATTCTGGCATCACCACCAACATCGAGGGACGCACCCGGAGTCGCCTCATTGATACCCACCCTCGAAGTACTCACATCCACGAAAAGATTGGAGGCGGCACCCACTATGAGATCATCCGCGAGACTCGTGGTTCCAGTGACATTCACCGTCTCATTCACCACTAGATTATGTTGGACCTCGACATTCCCTATGAGGTCAATAAGCATACGATGATCCTGATCCTCATAATGAAGAATGTGGTCATCCGTGAATGTATTTTGTGTGTAACTGAATGAGAAACGATGTTCATCTGCGTGGTAAATGAGTGCGACGTTGGCGTATTCGGATGGGTTACCTTCTTGGTGTTCAATCATGAAACCACTATCGAGACCCGAAGCAGAATTGTTCGCCGCAACACCGAAGATCCGATCCGAAATCGTCACGGATTCCGAATTGAGAATGGTGGTGTTACCACTGAGGGTGAGGTTACCCAAAAACTCAGCCTCTGCGGCACTCACGACATATGTACCATCAGGTGTGAAATAAATGGGTGACTTTTCGAAGAACCCATCAGTTCCAACCATGGGGAGGTATTTATTGACGGGGTCTGCGAGACCCACCACGGATATATTCGACCCCACTTCGACATTCCCAGTTGTCACGAGACCTGTGGTCGCATTTGTAAATCGAACCGTATTCGAAGTCGTATTGGAGGTATCGGTCACTTGTTGGAGAGTTTGGAGTTGAGTCAACAAATTGGAGGGTTCAATCTTTTTGAGGTCATTGTTTTGGTTATTGACATAGACATAGTTGATATCCGTCTCATCTAGGACGATGGGGGCATTAGGAATATCGTTGGCACGGCCGATACCAGTGACGAAAACGCCACCGTTACTCTGGTGCACTTTTGTCACGACACCGACGTTTTGAATCAGATCATTATTGTAGGGTTTAACATTGGATAAACCACCAGGTACAGTGTTACTCACGTAGACTGTTTCACCGGCGACGAAATCCTCTGTAACGACACTGAGCGCTTTACCGTATGCGACGGCTGTACCTGTTTGTCCGGATGTCAACAGCTGATTCGAGAGACCGATACAAGGCATGGTAGCGGGGCTATTCGATTGTGCGAGACCGACATTAAGAATATTAGAATTGTGTGTTCCCTTCACATAGACAGCATCACCGGCACCGATGTTTACGCCGGCATCGTTTCGAATTTGTATATACGTGTGCATCGGGTACTCGTTCACCCAGTCTGTACCGTCATACACGAGGAGGTGATCGGCGACTGGCCCATCTATAGTAACACTATTGAGCTGATCCAACTTGACTTCAACATTCGAAGTGAGATCGGTCGTCAAAGCAGTCGTCGGGTTTGTAAACTGAATCGTATTCGAGGTTGTGTTCCCATGATCGGAAACTACCTGGAGGGTTACGTTGGAAAGAATACCACCATCACCATAATACGTTGCGGCATGGACATTATTTGTGACTACGAGATTTGAATCGACAAAGGCATTTCCAGTGACGTTAAGTTCCGATTGGACATCTACATTACCGGAGACGATGGTATTCGAAGAAACGAAAGCATTCCCAGTGACATTGAGTTCCGATTGAGCATTAAGGTTGGAAGAAACGAAAGCATTTCCAGTGACATTGAGTTCCGATTGAGCGTTAAGGTTGGAAGAAACAAAAGCATTTCCAGTGACATTGAGTTCCGATTGAGCGTTAAGGTTCGAAGAAACGAAAGCATTTCCAGTGACATTGAGTTCCGATTGAGCGTTAAGGTTCGAAGAAACGAAAGCGTTCCCAGTGACATTGAGTTCCGATTGAGCGTTAAGGTTCGAAGAAACGAAAGCGTTCCCAGTGACATTGAGTTCTGATTGGACATCCGTGTTTCCAGTGACGATGACGTTCGAAGAAACGAAAGCATTTCCAGTGACATTGAGTTCCGATTGAGCGTTAAGGTTCGAAGAAACGAAAGCATTCCCAGTGACATTGAGTTCCGATTGGACATCCGTGTTTCCAGTGACGACGACGTTCGAAGAAACGAAAGCGTTCCCAGTGACATTGAGTTCCGATTGAGCGTTAAGGTTGGAAGAAACGAAAGCATTCCCGGTAACATTGAGTTCCGATTGAGCGTTCAAGTTCGAGGATATGAAAGCATTCCCGGTAACATTGAGTTCCGATTGAGCGTTAAGGTTCGAAGAAACGAAAGCGTTTCCGGTGACATTGAGTTCCGATTGAGCGTTAAGGTTCGAAGAAACGAACGCATTACCAGTGACATTGAGTTCCGTTTGAGCGTTCACATTTCCAGTAACGTTTAGATGGGATTGAGCGTTCGCATTTCCGGTAACGTTTAGATGGGATTGAGCGTTCGCATTTCCGGTAACGTTTAGATGGGATTGAGCGTTGAGGTTCGAAGAAATATAAGCATTTCCAGTGACATTGAGTTCTGATTGAGCGTTCGCATTTCCAATAACGTTTAGATGGGATTGAGCGTTGAGGTTCGAAGAAATATAAGCTTCACCGGCTACATTAAGATCTGTATCGGTATCAATACTTCCAGTTGCATTTATTCTACCTAAAACGTCCAATTCTACATTTGGTGTAATTGTATTAACTCCGACGCGAGAATCAGTTTGATTTACATGAAGTACCCCTCCATTTGCTGTAACATTTCCATCAAAATACGAATCCCCCAAAACCTCTAATGACCCGCCCCTATAGGCAAATGTATTTATAGCAACACTCGCATTCGCATCATCTACACTAAATACGTTACTAACGTTGAAATTGTTCGAAGCACGTAAGTTCGAAAACAAACCATCTACAAAAAATGAAGATCCATGTACTGAGAGATTCGAATCTAATTCTAAATTCCCGTATATATGCGTATTAATAGAGTTTGAGGATGGGATAATATTAGAATCATTCGCATTACTGTCCGTGTAAGCGATTATGAATTCTTCCTCATTTTCTATGTAACCCATGGTTACATTTGTTCCAGTTCTATCCATTATGATACCCATATCGGAATCCAAATTACCCTTACCAAGTTCGACGATAGCATCTTTAATTGTAAGATTAGTAGTGTCTATGGTTGTGACAGTGCCCATCACGTTCAAATCTCCACCAATGACAACATTTTCACTTATATATGTGTTTCCTGAAACACTGAGAACGTTTGAACCTTCTTCATCGACATAAAATTTTGTTCCGACGTCAAGGGTGTGTATGGGTGCACCATTCGCTACACCAACATTGGAGAGGGTTGTTATCGACGTTTCTGGGTCGTTGAATGACACAGTATTCGAGGTGACGTTTCCATTTATGACGGCATTTTCGAGTGTCACGTTAATGACTTTATCAGCAGTTGCACCGGAATCCATCACCTCTTTGGTCAATTGATTATACGACAAGATTGTGATGTTCTGATCCGTTAAATCCGCATTTCGACGTACAGGTGTCATATACATTGTACCAGATTGTGACGCATCAATATGGGCATTACTGGCATTGAATACAATCGTATTTTCCGCCTGGTCGTCGGTACAATTTTTACCGAAACGAATTTTCGTCGACCGTTCGATCGTTGGTATATTCTTGACCATTTAATATAGAATGGTATTTTAATTCGCATACAAAAGACCTGCCATACCATTCTCGATACGTAAGATGTTATAGTTTACTGCATATATTGGGTCGTTGATGGGCATAGTCTCACTCATGATTTTGGCTGATGTGAGGCGACTGAAATTGAGAGTGCCCGTGGGTTGGAGAGAACTTGTCGAGAGACAGAATGGGTACAAAAAGAAATCGGGAGACGTCACAAAGTTTGTGTGATAGTAATTTGTAACATCTATAAAGTGTGGTTTTCCCCATCTATAATTCGCAACATCGAGACCATTGATATTTAACTTCACCCTGTTTGTAGGGGAGGTGAGGGCACCCTCTGTTGTCGTATCAGAAGAGGCTATATATTTCACAGGGTGATTGAACGTGAGGTCTTGTATGATAGTGCTTGAGGCGAGATTCTTTTGAACCTGGGTGATGAGGAGGTCATGTTTGCGAGATGCAATATTTCCACGCTCTTCATTGTCCAAATAAAAATAGTTCGCAAAGCATTCTACATTGTAGTTAGACGCGGCGGTTGCCCAATGAATACGAATCTCGACGTTGTGGTAGTTTAGGGCTACGAGGGGGAGAGCGCACTGGGGTCCCTCACAAAAGAAGAAGCGAAGGGGGTAAAAGAATGAACGTGCGCTCACACCTGGGTGTGTGCCTATAGCACTCTTAGATACATTTTGAGCGAATGTATCGATGGCAATCTTCTCTGTGAAAATTGCATCCTGTGTATCCACGAGGGAGCCACCGATATAGAGTTCCACTTTATCGATGATGGTATCCCATCGCTGAACATCTAGGGCTTGTGTGGTATCATCGAGTGTAAAATACACGTAACTAAGAAGGTCTCCAGAACGTTCAAATTGAACGCTGGACATTGAATTGTTTTTCACCACTCCATGGATTGTTTGCTTTTCGATGGATTGTGAAAAATTAGCATGCCTTTTGAATGTTGAACTGAAGAACGAAATTTCGGGGTCACCCATGATATATTCATCCTGGGCGCCTATCGCAATCAATTGAACAATGCCTGCAGACATGGTAATACTACTTTAAATGGAGAAAATTACAAATTGGGTTTTCTACACACGAAACGAATGACTAAGAAGTTTTTGTCGTTGACACCCGCACTCTCAATGGTTTGACCATCTTCATCGCGAATGGTGACATTGAGACGGTCGATACGACGGATGGGGTCGATATACTGGGTCACCACTGGATAATTATCCTTGAATGTAACGGTTGTAGCTTCGTCTTTTACAAGACTGGCAAACGAACCACGTAGAACACTGAGAGAACCTTGACCGTCATGAACATTGGAAGCACGGTCTGTGAATATAGAGTCCAGCTGTTCAATGGAAATGTAGCAGTGATGGGTATTCGCAGTCGTGTTGATACGTGCAGCGATAAGCCTCGCCTGTACAACATTCTTTAAGGGTTGACTCAAGTAACATGTGAATGCATTGGAGCTACTTTGACCAATCGTATCCACTGTGATGGTGTGATATTCGTAGTTGAGATCAGGAATTGTCTCAGTTGGCGAAGTGATGAGAGCCATTTCTATTAACTCAGATTAAAGATCCGCCGATTCCATCTTCAATCTCATAACCCGCGGTATCGGAGACGAGACCTTGGGCGCCGCAGAGACCACCTGGGGTCAGGCTCTTGGTGTAAGGGCTACCATTCTTGTAACCGGGGGTACACTCAACTTTATTTTCGAGGTCAAAGAGGGACTTCTCGGTGACAGTCTTAATCTTGATTGGCCTGGGCTGATACTTACTGGCGGGACCACTAGTCATGGCCAGGACACAGATGACCATGAACAGAAAAGTGATGGACATGAGGGCGTTACGGTCAGCCTTGTTAAACTTGAACATTTATTATAGGTTTATATTTTTTTAAAGTGCGTTAAAGGTATTTTTTTAGTTTCCATATAGAGAGTAGATGGACGAGGAAATCGTACTCGACCGTGGAAACACGACTGTGATGAAACTCGATGCTAATGAACAGGCCCTGATGGATGAGATTGAAATTTCGGCGCCGCGTCCAAGACCTGTTCCACGCCCCACAAAAACGGCGTTTAGACCTCCGCCTCCTTCCCAACATCAGGAGGCGATGGATGCGTTTGTGAACCCCAATAAACAGTCTGAACCCGCTCAACCTGCTCAGAATGAGGAGATTGACTATGGTGAGGATGAGGAACCCACCTTCTATGATGATGATGAGTCACCTACTCAAGAGGAGCAGCCCTCTAAGGGGTACACCTCTGTGGATGAGGAGAAGGCGGACCTGATTAATAAGCTTGGGCGTCTGGAGAAGAAGGGGTTTGCTGTAAACAAGAGACTCAATGCCTACTCGAACGTTGAGGAGCTGAGGTCTGAGGTGAAGCGCATCACCTACAGTATAGACGTCGAGCAGTCTATCCGATTCTCTCGGCGCATGTTGGTGGCCTGTGTGACTGGCCTAGAGTTCCTCAACAAGCGATACAATCCCTTCGAAATTCAGTTGGAGGGTTGGTCCGAGTCCGTCATGGAGAATGTTGATGACTACGATGGTGTCTTTGAGGAGTTGTACGTGAAGTACCGCTCGAAGGTCAGTGTTGCCCCCGAGGTGAAGCTCATCATGATGTTGGGTGGTTCGGCGATGATGTTCCACCTGACTAATAGCATGTTCAAGTCGGTGATGCCCAATATGAACGATGTGATGAAGCAGAACCCCGACCTGGTGAAGAATATGATGGCGGCTGTGCAGAATACGACTCGCTCACCCACCGGCCCTCCCACTGAGGGACCTGTGGGTGGCACTGGCAACTACGAGATGCAAGGTCCGGGTTTAGACATCTCCAGCCTGATGGGCGGCATCATGATGCCCCCACCCCCACCCATGAACACCACCATGGGTGAGACCCGGAGTGTTGACGACGACGACGACCTCTCTGATATTGTCTCCATCTCCGGGGAATCCACTGGTGGAGAGGTCAAGGAGGTGAACGTTGGGGGTGCCACCAAAACCAAGAGAACCCGTCGAAAGAAGAAGACGGAAATTAATCTCTGATTAGTATATAAATGATAGCGTACTGTCCGCTGGAGGATTTGGAACCTCCCGTCAGGCCGAAGCAGCCCGTCGCAGAGTCCAAGACCGAAGAGGTGAAACCTCAAATAGGTCGTGAAGAAACTGAAATGAATTACGTCGTCATGGCTTTTATCGTCGGTGTGGCAATTTTAGCCGTTACCGACTCCATGAAGGCATAAATGTTAAGTGTACCTCGAGGTTTTCCCTCGTCGTAGATTTAATTCCCGAATAGTATACCACCCAGGCCATCCTTTATTCGTAGTACGTTATAATTGACTGCATAAACGTATATAGAGTCATCTTGTCTACTCGGCGCAACATCAACACCACGGATTATCATCTTTGCATTGTCGAGACGACTGAAATTACAGGAACCTGATGGATTATATTGTGATGCATTCATACAGAAATGATAGGCATAATAGCGTGTATAGAACAGCATGTTTCTATTGACATCGTATTCTGATATACCGTATTCAGATTTGTAATAATTTTGAATTGTATGAAAATAAACAGGTTTCATATTTTCGAATAAAGGTGTACCATTTAAATGAAGGTCAACACCTGAAAATGTGAAATAATCGTCGGTGTATACACTCGTAGTTGATTCAAAACCAAAAAATAACGATTTCACTGGGTGATTAAGCTGACTTAAATCAATTGTGTTATATCCATCATTAGTGTTCAATTGGTGTTCAATACGCTGAACCTGTGTGATTACAAAATCCATTGAACGTTTGACGATACTTTCACGTTCATCCTTATCAAGAAAGATGTAGTTCCCATAGACTTCATATTTTTTTTCACTCTCCGAAAGTCCAACAATACTGTTAGAATCCAGACTGATTTTTATCTCAACTTGGTGATTTTGAAGCGCTACCAGAGGTAAGAATGCCTTATGATTGCAGAAGAAGAACTGAAGAGGTAAAAATCCAGAGTTTACGGAACTTGATTTATTGTTTAGTTCCCTAGATTTGCTGTATGTGTCAGGTAGATAATTTGGCCATATGTCGGCGTAATAATCGAAATGTTGAGAATCAATTTTTTGTCCACCGACATACAAATCAATCGTTGATTTGTAAAACATATCCATCAATTTATCGGAACCCTGAAACCACACAGCGTTAATTATGTCTCCGAGAACTGGTATCGTTATAGATGTGTCATTTTCATTCATCGTTTTAATAAGTTTGGGTGTCTGGGAAAAATTTGTATGTCGAGTAAACTTCATACGAAAAAAGGAATGCCCCTCATCACCCATCAGATACACATCATGAACTCCCTTGGAAACGAGTTGTATCAATGCACCAGACATTTAATAGTTGTTCAGATTTAAAAAAAGGCACTTTCCCTGGGGGAATGCGGACTTCTCCTCAGCCACCTTACCATGGATTTTGAAGCCCCCCTGTCTGTACACTTTCGTACGTTTATAGTACATGGCTGTGAAGATGGACCATGGGTCATGGACGTCATAGATGTGTGGATTGTTCTTCTTACCCTTTGTTTCCCTCATGATTCTTCCAATACTTTGGGTGATGTCAGACTTTGGTGATGCCAGGATGACTGTATCCAGTGTTGGGATGTCCAAGCCTTCATGGGCTTGACTGAAGGTGGCAAAGATGATTTTCTTCTTTGAAGACTCTTGAAGTTGAGCCTCTTTCATACCACCCATGTAGAGTCCCGAAGTCTTGGGAAAACATTGGTGGAGAAGTTCGCAGTGTTGCCTTCTGTCACTGAGGACGAGGAGCTGTCTCGTTCCAGCTGAAGCCTTTTTCACGAGTTCGACGAGCATCTTATTTCTCTGTCGGTCTTCAACCAATTCTGTAATCATGTTAGGCATTGATATCTTCCCATTTCTCATAGAGGGTGGTGGATTCCTATAGTTTGGTGATTCAAAGATGACTGGAAACACCTCCACCTGTTCCTGATTCTTTCTCTCTACAGCGAAAAAGGTGGGTCCCATGAACCAGTGAAGCACTTTGGTGAGTCCATCCTTCCTCTCAGGTGTTGCTGAGAGACCGAAGATGTGCTTAGGGCACATCTTGAAGAGACTCTGACTGAAAACCTTTGCGCATATATGGTGCGCCTCATCCACGATGAGAGTACCTACAGTGTCAAAATCGGTGAATGAGTACTCTTTAAGGGAGAGGGATTGGAGCATCGCTATGACAAAGTCGCAGTTAACCTCCTTCTTATCTTGTTGAACGATACCGATAGTGGCACCTGGACAGAACTGTTGAATTCTCTCCTTCCACTGGTCTGCCAGGAACTGTTTGTGAACGACAATCATCGTCCTGTACCCCAACGTACAAGCTATAGCCAAGGATACCGTCGTCTTCCCATAGCCACATGGTAGAGAAAGGATACCATGCCCTGCTTTAATTGCTGCTGCATGAGCTTCATTTTGGTGTGTGGCATCTCTGAGTTGTCCAGCAAACTTCGCTCTAATTCGTGTAGGTTCGGGTCGTTTGTCGTATTTGGGTTCTCCAAGCTTAGCACTTCCATAGAATCTGGGAACACACACTCCACTCTTTGTTGGTCTAAAAACTTTGAAAGGCGGTGGAGGAAATCCATAGTCCCCATTAACTTGGGCTCTTACCGTAAGTTCCTTTTTAATTTCTTGGAGTGGACCCTCACTTACTAGGTACCCAGTTCTAGTTAGGGTGGTCATACTTATTTAAAGGGTACAAACTTTAAATGAGTACAAAGATGCCTGTCGTCGACGTTGAAGAGAACATCAAGAAGCTTGAGATGAACATTGAGCAGATGACCCAGGAGATTTTCCGTCTCCAGGGTATGCTCCAGACTTTCCGTGGTTTCCAGAGGGGGGGTCTCAAAACCATTGACCTCCCTAACGACCCTAATCAACCCACTGAGGCTCCTGCCGAGGAACTCGAGAGTATCCAAGAGAAACCCGAGTGATTTCCTACATTCCAGAACCCCTTGAAGTCCACCACGACTTCAACTTCATCCCCCTTTATAAGAGACTGCACGGGTCGCCCATTGACTTCGCACATCACTCTCCTATAACGGAATGGAACTTTCACGGTGAGGACATGACCATCGAGGGGGTCATCGACATTTTGATTGATGAGGAAGTGCATCCTTGATGTGTGCATACCCCTAATGATTTCCGATGCTTTTGGGGGAATCGTGAGACGTATGTACTTTTTGTTGTTGAAATCATACATGGGTTCATAGACATTGGCCTTAAACTTCATTGATTTCTGTTACGATAGATGAGTATTAAAACTATAAGTAGCACCACAACAAATACCAAAATTTGGGAAAGCTCCAGGGAACGGAGTGGTTCCCTCGTTCCAAACACCTGGTGACTCAGGCGTCTAGAGACCTCCGTCGCCGCCTCCAGACTCGAGTATGGTGTATCACGCGGGGACATCATACCACACATGGCAACATGAGGACATTTACCAAAGAAGGGGAGTTGACCATGGAGACTGAGAACCCCCGAAGATTGGGAGAATACCCACTTGTCATCTTCCCATGTAGCACCCCAACCTACGCGCATCGTCATGGGTTGTTCGAGACCCAACTGCTCCAAAACACCCAACTTGAGTTCATCGGGGTTCTTCGAGAGAATTTCTTCGTTGATGTCACAAATGACACATGAAACTGTTTTACCATCGGACAGAACCTTTGGTTGAAGATTCCACTTGGTCGTGGCAGCAATCTCTACATCCGAACCGAGTGTCACAGGGTTTTCGTAATCGAGGAGGATATTAATGGCACCATAGGTACTCTCACGAACCTTCTTGTCTGCATCGGGTCCCCAATTGTTCCCCAAGAACTTGAGGGCTGGACTGTTGTCTAGGCATAGGAATAGAAGCCCGTCATCCAATTGGGTCTCACCACTGAGTGTCGCCTTGTACCCATCCTCGAGGTACTCAACCTCCATCAATTCCTTCCCGAAAACAAAGTTCGCACCCGCCTCAATGAGGGCATCCTCCATGGCGTCACACATCACCTTACCCGAGACGCGTTGGGTGTAAGCACGAGACATGAGTGTGTGGTCGAAGCTCTTCACGAATTCGTAGGCTGACATGACATCCCACGTCACCCCGTCGACGACGAGTGGAAGGTGTTCGATAAGTGCCTGACCCTTCTCACTCAGGGTTCCGATAGCCTCCTTGAGGGGAACCCCCTTGTACTTGTTTGACTGTGCATAGACACGAGTCGCTAAAGACACCAACGCACCGTAATCCTTGAAACTCAGTGAGCGGAGTGCAAACTCCACGTACTCCGATTTATCAACTGGGACAAAGATGTCATTCCAATCAATCTTCATCTCTGTGAGGAGGGAGCGAAAGTTGACGAACGCACGGTCGAAGACGATACGATGGGCGTGGAGGTCACGAACCTCTAACTCAGGTTCCCACCATGACCCACCTGCTGAGAGTTTTCTATCGTAGAGTGTTACGTCATGGTCTCCTGACTTTAGAATTTCCCACGCGAGGGACATACCTGTGGGTCCCGCACCGATGATATGAATCTTCATTCTACTTTTAGCCGATATATATTTTTTCATGAGTCAACGTGTAAAAGAGGACGAGACCCATTGTGAGCCAAAGTTCTGGGGACATGTACTCACGACCCCTGTACATAATGAAGCCGATGAGAAGGAGGTGCATTGGGATTGGTTCAGTACCGTACTTGATATAGAACCCTATGGCTGCAGCGACAGTCATGAGTAAAGCACCCACGAAGGATGCCATCGAGGGCTTGTACAAAAACCACGCAGTGAATAACAACGCGACATACGAGATGAATATCGAACGCCTGAGGAATTGACCAGGGCTGCTGACGATGTCGAGTTTTTTACCACCGAGAAGTTTGGCGACCCAGTGTGGTCCCAGTATCAAGTAAGAGAGATAGATGATTATGAACGTCTGCCACATCTATTATACGAGGCCAGTTTTTTTCCGCTCCTCAGGAGTCTTGAGGGCGTAGAGAACCGTCACGAAAATGAGGGTCGAGAGGAGAGCATACTCGAAGTCTTGGGTCGCACTGAAGGCGATGAGCATTAAGGACATGAAACGGAACACATTGTTATCGAACAACATCTTGAGACGCTCTGGGATGACGACAGCGTTGCCCGAGAAGAGACCTTGGTACAGGATGATGAGAGAAAAGAGGACAGGTTGAGACTTGATTAAAAGTTCAGCGGGGCCAGTCAGGGGTCCAAAAGCGTTGGCGATAGGCTTGGTCATATATCATAGATAAAGAAAAAACTTCTAATCCTATATTATGCTATGCGTGGCAAAACATTCACCTGTCAGAATTCCTAGTAATAGGAAGCTGCAGACATGGAAATTTGCCACCAAATTTCTATGGAAGAATGCCACTGTACAAAACAAAACAGAACTCGGGCGGTGGACGAAGGGGGAACTCCTCGAACTTGGACCAACCTTTGTAAAATTAGGCCAAATCGCATCGACGAGAGGGGATCTCTATCCACCAGAATTTACAAAAGAGTTGGAATCATTACAAGATGACGTCCCTCCCGTGGATTTCGATACCATTGTAAATTATGATATTTTCAAAGAATTTGACCCTGTACCATTTAAGTCTGCGAGTATCGGCCAAGTCCATATGGCCACTCTCCAGAACGGTCAAAAAGTTGTTGTAAAATTAAAACGTCCAGGAATCCTGGATATCATGAAGGAGGACACTGATACCATACGCGACATTGTACACTTTTTAGAACGAGTTGGTTTTGACACTGGGAATAGTTCAGGTTCAGTCCTAGATGAGTCTATCGAGTACCTTCTAGGAGAAGCTGACTACAGACAAGAGATTGATAACGCCATAAAGTTTCGAAAAAGTATGAAAGAGGTTGACTGGGTAAAGGTTCCTAAGGTCTATAAAAAGTATTCAAATGATGAGATGATTGTCATGGAATATGTACCTTCAGTGAAATTGACTGAGATTACAGACAAGAGGGTGAACAAGAAGAAGATATGTGAAGCTCTGATTAACTCATATGTTATTCAAACTATGGATAATGGTATCTTTCATGCTGACCCACACCCCGGTAACTTGGGATTCTCACCTAATGGGAAGCTTGTATTTTATGACTTTGGTCTACTCGTACCACTTTCGGAGGAATTGAGGGATGGGTTCACAAAACTCTTCGGTTTCATAATCATGCGTGACACTGCTGGTATAGTCGACACTTTAGTCAAGTTGGGTGTCATCGTTCCAACGTCTTCAGATGTTTCAGACATCGAACTCTTTTTTGAAACTATTTTGGGATACCTGGAAACCCTGGATGGTTCTGGTATCGTGAATGATGATCTCGCAGCACAACTCGCTGTTGAGAAACCATTCGTCGTACCGAGTAGTTTCGTGTACCTCGCCAAAGCCTTTTCGACTATCGAAGGTATTTGTCTCAAACTTGATCCAGACTTCAACTACTTCACCTATCTGGAACCTCTCATTCAACAACAAATCATAGAATCCGTGGATGTTGGTGACATATTCATGAAGACGACAGAAATACCTGGTACGATCGGTAAAATTAATACTGCTGTCACAGGTCTTCAAAAGTCGAGGGGGTCTATGAAACGTTCGATGGTCAAAACACAACAGGAAATTAGGCTCGTCCAATACAGCGTGGTGTGCGCTCTATTGGCTGAGAGGTTTGGAGACAATCCACCCCTGGCGATGTTTTTTGTTTTGTGTACCCTATGGTTTACTTTTCGTAAAAGTCGATAGACTTCTTACCACTCTTCTTGGGCTTATCATCCTTCTTGATTAGCCGATTGTGCTCCTCGAAGTATCCCTTCAAGCGCTGCTGTTCATCGCGGAAAATATCAGAGAACTTCTCTTTGATCTTGTCCACATCAGCGTCGCGTTCTTTTTGAATCTTCTTACTCAGCCTCTTGAACCCCTTGTTCTTCTTCTCGGCGGCGAATACAGTCATCGTGTTTGTAATGGCAAGCATTTACTTTGTATTGACATTTAATTTTAAGCGCTTCAACTTCTCCTGAAACTCGCGGCGCTCACCCGGGGACTCAATCTCTTTCCCAGTGGCTAACGCCTCAATCTCTGGACCTGTGAGTTGCATCGCGTTCACCCTGAAATCCATGAACGCCTCCATGGTGATGGGGACAAGGGGCTTCACGAGGTCAAAGATGGCCGTCGCGTAATCTCGAATCTCCTTCTGAGCGTGGGCATCCATACGGAGGTGGAGGTAGTGGAGGAGGTTGTGAAGGTTAATTTTCCAATAAAATTCGGTATAGGTCGACTGTGGAAGGGTGCCACGAGCCTGTTCACGACAGGCGCCATTCTCCAAAAGTTCCTCGTAGACATCGAAAGAGTGACTCAATTGGTCAGCCACTTTGTTGTCTAGGTCCCCTTTGAGTTCCACTACACCCTCCGAACCTTGGTGATTCACCTGAGACTGGCCCCTGTAGGTATCGGGTTCGTAGTACTCCTTAGGAACCACTGAGTACCGAGCAGAGAGTTCATTCACACTGGCGGTGCGGTGCCGAAGGTGTTGTCGGGCAATGTAGATTGGCATTTTGATGTGAAATTTGAAGTCGACCATTTCAAAAGGGGTTGTGTGCCAGTGACGTAAGAGGTAGCGAATGAGGCCACGGTCTCCGCGAGAGGTTTTGGTACCGTCACCGTAGGAGACTCGGGCTGATTGGACGATGGACGAATCCAAATCTTTTTGAGGCATGTGATCCACGAGTCTGACGAATCCATGGTCGAGAACCTTTTGCATTATATGAATCTATCCGTTCAAATCTTTAATAATCACAACTCTCATCAAGTGGTACCTCTCCACAAAAATCGTACAACTCATAAAGCTTTTCTTGGGTCTTTTCGAGTTCAATCCTCGTGTCATTCATGGCATCCATGGCTTCATCCACAAGTTCCAAGAAGGTGTCCAGCTCGTCGAGAGCCACGCGATGGGTGTTCCTGTTAGGCTTCCTCGTGTGAAAGGCAGACTTGAGACGCTTGTTACTCTTGATAACCTTGTCGATGTGGGGCTTGTTCACGGCGGACATACGGATGGAGAGAGACATTTTTCTACTTTAGTTCTCCGATCAATTCACTTAGGTCTCGATAATATCTTTTCAGATCCTTCATGAATCTTTTGTTATTCTCAAGAACTTCACATTCAACTTTGTTCAGATAAATCCAAGCCAGGTTCGACTTTGAATACTTCGTCCTCTTCTGATTCTCATTGGGTTTGCGAGCCACCAACTTTGTTGTCTTCTTCTTTTTTGAGGCTGGTAGAACCTCAACCCTGTTGACAAAGGAGAGTGCTTGCATCACAGTGTCCGCCAAGTCATCCTTCTTCTTGGATTTGAGAAAGTTGTCGAGCCAGTGTGTATTTGTGGTGCCATCACGGATAAAGGCTTCACATCTCTCGATTGAGACCTTCTTCCTCTTGTTGTACTGTGCCTTCCCTGGACCCGCGACATCTGGAATCTTGTGACGAGCATCGTAGAGGATAGTCTCAGCCTTTGGACACCTAATGATGAAGTAGGCGTAGAGGAAGTGCATCACGGAAACCATCTTCTTGTTACGGTCGGGCTGCTTTTCGATGAGAATCGTGTCAGCTGTGAGTACCCAAGGCCTCGCGTCGAGATGGTCTCTCATGGAGACATAGATACCATCGGCGTGTTGGGGTGGTATCCCATCGACATCCCACTCCCTCACCAAGTTACCAACCTTCTCATCCAGGAGACACATAGCAAGATTCTTTATACCAACATCGATACTGAGAATCATTGGTATAAAGGATTAATATTTCTTTAAACTAGGATGAAGTGCATAGCCCATAGGGGATACTCCCTCACATACAGGGACAACAGCATCGAAGCCATTCGTGAAGCGGTACACCGAGAATACGATGGTGTCGAGATTGATGTACAATTGTGTGGAACTGGTGAGTTGGTTTTGTACCACGATGTGTATATAGGGGACTATTTCGTTGGGGAGTTATCACTACAGAAACTCAGGGAGATGGGTGTATGTTCGTTGAGGGATGTGTACGAGGAAATTCCAGAAATTAGGGACACATTGGTATTCATAGACATCAAGGGAAATGACCTTTCAGTCGTGAGGGGACTTGAAATCTTTTATCAGGAAGAGTCAACTGCTCGTGTGACATTTTGTAGCTTCAATCGAAAAATTGTGTACAACTTACCACAGAGATTCAATAAGGGTTCGACCTTCGAGACAACGTTTGATCCAAGTGAATACGACATGGTAACGAGGGGTCTCGACGCTGTGGTGCTTCATTGGACATGCTTAGACCACGACTTCATAACGTACTGTAGAATGGCAGACATCAAGGTATATACGTATACACATAAGGAGGACAAGGAGTTGGAATATATGTATAGGTATGGTGTTGATGGAATCATCACGAATGGATTTTAGTGACCCTTCATACGAGAGGCGCCAGCGTTTGCGAATTTGGTCGCCGACGACTGACCAGCGGGGGACAGAGAGAATGCGAGGAGAGCCAGGCAAACGACGCATACACATACGACACATGCAATGATGAGGTATTTAAGGGGTCCAGCGAGAGCCTCGCCAATAGAGTCGACGATGTCCGCAATACCCTTGTTCTCCGTCTTCTGTTCACCACTCACCGCAGCGTGGAGTGAGTTCAGGGTTTCATTATTAGAGATGTTTGTCGTGAGCGATTTTGTAATAGCTTCCGCCATTAAGGTGGCCACAACATCTTGCGAAAAATCCAGTTTACCGTTACAATTCTTCACTTCCAAGTCACCTTCTTGTAAATTGACCATTTCGGAAATGATTTCAGTCAAGTTGTTTGTTTCGAATGTATTTTCGACGACATTTTCAATCGCCATATTGACAGTCTGTTCCATGTCCTGTTTATCACCAAACTGCAGATTACCCGCCTCGGTAACCTTTTCCATCGCCGCAGCCGCGGATGCAGCTAGGTCATTTTCTACAACAGTTTTAGCTTCGTTGATTGTTGTGGGACTCATCACCGCACTCGATTGAGATGTCGCGTCAATCTTCTGACCTATTGTGGCCTCGCATTTTGGTCCCATATTACCAATTCTAACAGTCACTTTCTGAATATTACTCATTGCAGTAGAGAGAGACTGCTGATTTGTCGTGATGGTATTCGTGATACTTTCGTTCAAGACATCCATATTGAACGTTTGTTCAATGGTCTGGCTACCACCACCTCCCATGGTTTTTTACAATCACCTGAGAAAAAAATATACGTACATTTCAAATGAAACTTAATTTGAAAAAGATGAAAACCAATCAGGTCATACTCACCATTGCTGTTATTGTAGTAATTGTATGGATGATTATGCGTTCCAAGGGACGCGTTGAATACAATGAGGGTGAAAAGCAAATGACCCAGGAGGAGTTGGACACTATTATGAAATTTGTAAAGGGCACTAAGTAAAAAAATAAGTAAGAACATATCTTTTTCCCGATGTTACTGGTAAAGTTCCATGCATCCGTGTACCACCCGGATATTTAGCCATATCACCCTGCTCGTAGTTCAGTACGGGTAGGTTTGGATAGTTATTGATGAGAATATTTCTTCTCTCTATTGTCATCTTTATTCTCTGGTCAAGTGAATGTAATTTTTTTGTTTCTTCGAGAGGAAAGACGTAGAGTTCTCCGCCCGTAAAATCGTTTGGGTCAGATAGGAGAAAACTCATGGTTGTATGATTATCGTCGTAATGAAGTGGAATATGAGAACGCTCCTCAGGTGTATACCTCTTTAAGAACACGTAATGCAATTTTTTGTCTATTTTGGGCATCTTTGTTTTGTATATTTTTTTACACATTTCCCACAATTTTTCATTTTTTACACCGCCGTCTAAAATATCTATTTGATATTCGGGTTTATCGTCAACTCGATCCGATTTGGTCTCGAAATCAAATTCTTCTGCGACTTCTATAAACTTGCGACATTCCTCGTGTGAGAGAACACCTTTTTGAACATAACCTTCCTCATCAATGTGTATCTTTTTAGGTCTCGTGTAAAGATATATCAAAATACATAGTACCACTAAGAATACTACGTACATATCTACAATTGTTCAGGAAAAAAATATTTGTAATTTTTAAGATGCCTTTCACATTCAACAAGGCGTATTTTTTGCCAGGTGCTGGTGATAGTACAAAGCGTGATTATGATAGAAGCTCGTGTCACGCGGGTGATATTGCTAGAGACAGGAAGGGTGGTTGTCAATGGGGGGTTTGTAATGAACCGTATTGGTGTTTAGAGCCTGATACGGAACATATAAGTCACTATGACAGTTCATTGGGTGATAATCCATGTACTTTACAAGGTGCTAATAACGAGTATTGGACGGATACAAATACAACAAATTTCGATACCGCCGAGGCAGCCCTGAAATGTTCGATCACTGGTGTTGATTCAGCTTATCTTGTTGATCTTTCAGGTCAGACAAATACTTTAAAAGGTGGGGCAAACGATAATAGTGGAGTTTTCAGGAATCCATGGGAGCAACTCGTTTTTGGTATTGACACTCAAGTTGGAAATACTACAGGGTTTTGTGAAGATAGAGATAATCTTACTCAGGTTGTTAATGATGGTAATGATACGTGTTACGATGTAATTGTGGATAGAGCACAGGCAAAATTAGACTCAAGGCAATATTGCATAGATAATCCAACTGAGCCTAGGTGTGCATGCATCAATATGACACAGGGTGTTAGGCACTGTCTAGATAATCCAACGCTCCCAGGATGTGACACACTTGTTGCGGAATTTAATAAATTCCCTGGGAATGCACAAACTGAAATGGAAACGAAGAATTTTTCACCAAAATGTTTCGCACCAGATGTGTGTACTAGACCAGGTCAGTTCGAGCCAGAACAACACGCCGACGTGTGTAGTATGAAAATCCAAGTGTGTCAACAAGATCTCAATCTTTACGGTGACATAGCTAACCAGGCTATAATTAACATTGACCAGAGTATGAGTTGTAACATCCAGGATGGGGACGAGCCGTCTGCGGGAACGGGGGACGACGGTGGAGGTGGAGGTGGAGGTGGAGGTGGAGGTGGAGGTGGAGGTGGAGGTGGAGGTGGAGGTGGAGGTGGAGGTGGAGGAGAAGCTTCCTTCACAGACTTCAGGTCTAACCCTCAGGCCTACATA
>Ga0209137_1000201_pt1 | contig 66204 bp, 68 predicted proteins | sample SaaInl5LU_22_DNA_FD_184642 | JGI IMG/M metagenome (GOLD analysis project Ga0209137, IMG submission 184642) | Marine microbial communities from expanding oxygen minimum zones in the Saanich Inlet - ESP_105LU_22_DNA (SPAdes) (version 2) | ecosystem: Environmental > Aquatic > Marine > Intertidal... | reverse complement strand
ATTTATGATATTAGCATAACGATTTGGCGTTTCACAAACAAATGGTTTATCACCTTTTGTACCTGCTAAATAAAGTGGTGCCAAATTTTTCAAACATATAAATGTATTTGGAACAACAAAACCACCGTAAATATATAACAACTCACACATGCCCAACTCTCTAAAATAAGTCAATGCCGGTTCAGCCAATTCAGATACATTCACTTTCCAACCTGGAATTAACTGACTAAACGAATCATCGTCAATTAAACATACATTAAAATCGTCTCCACAATGATGTATAATGGATTGTATTGTCAAATGTATATAGGGTTGGTTTAAGTCGGTTGAACTACGAGAACCAAAACTCTTCCACTTACGTGCGTTATATTCGTAACTACTATGAATCCATAACTTAGGTCGATTATAACCATATAACGGATTATCGTTGAGTAAATATTTGCGAATAAGTTCATCTTCATTATTTGGATAAACTGCTTCACGAATTTTACTTCCAAACATATTTGCTACTACAATAATGCCTAATGTTGCAACTGTATATAAAACCCCTTTTTCGCTAAACAATCGCATAATAATATATATACTATAGAATGATTATTCTTACCATTAGAAATAAATAAAATAATCAATGTTGTATTTCGATTCGTTGTATTTTATTTTAGAAGTGAACATCACGTCATTGCTCTTACAAATTTGTCTAATAATATTGACAAAAGAGTTGTAAGAGAAATCCCTTTCTATATAAAATTTCTTCGACTCTTGGTAATAAGGCAATATTTCTTCTAAAAATGTAATATGAAATTTATGAAAAGTTACTTTTCTATATGCGTTTTTATCAACTAAAAAATATTTATCGGTTTTTAAACAAACCTTATTTAATAAGTTCATTAATACGGATATAGGAACATTCTCACGAAAAATCTGTTTCAGCATGATATAATAAATACTGACATTATATTTTATTATTAGAGTTTTTACGAATTATTTCGTATATTTCATGTGAAAACATTACTACTTCAATAATATCTTCATGTAAGTTGTGAAAATAAGTAATATATTTGCATAGAACGGGTAGGATTTTATATTTTTGGTCTTCACTTAACAGTACAGTTGTTTTTACAAAAGAAAAAAACATGTCTAAAATATCAATGACTGAATATCCATAATCATAAATAGAATATAATATAGCAATACCTTTGTTTAATTCATCGTCCAATAAACAGTGTATATATTTTTCAAATTGTTGTTGAGATATATTGGATAGAATGTTCTTGCAATCTTCTATAGAATATGTTTTGGTTGGTTCATTTAATATAGATAATTTTTCTAAATGTGATAATACTTCGCGAATGGAATAATTGGAAAATGACAATAAGTATTCACTCGCTTCAGTATTCACTGACAATTGCTCAGATTGAATTACATTATTTGTAATATTGCGCACGGTGTGAAAATCAGGAGAGACCATTTTGATAATATGTAACCTGGACTGAATACTTTCGATTACTTTATGAATGTTTGAACAAACGGATATGAAATGAATATTTGACTTGTATTTATCAATGTGGTTTCGAAATACTTGTTGACATTGCTCATTGATTAAATCTATATCATCCACAATAACCAATTTTTTCTTACCAACAATCGAACATTTTGATTGACAAAATGATTTCATTTCATTACGATAGTAATTGATTCCTTGTTCTTTTAAACTATTAATAAACATAATATTGTTTTCGGGCAGTAAATGCGATTTAGATAATCCATAATAATTACGTATAATTGCGTATAAAAGCGAGGTTTTGCCGCAATTAGTTGGTCCCGTGATCAACACATTTAATTCATCGATTTTTTTCAATGACAAAATTACTGACACCAATTGATCATTTCCTATAAAATCTTCAATATAATACGGTTTATATTTAGAGAGAAATGTATCATTTTTGGTAGGTGCTATTTCTTTCGATACAAAAAAGTTGTTCATATAATTGATTCACGCAATAGTATTTTATGTTCATTTTTATGATAAAACATTATTACGACAAATTATTATATAAAAAAATGAATATTACTATATAAAATGTCTTATTATGAAGTTTTAGAAATAAATAAAAATGCGAATGATGTTGAAATAAAAAAGGCATACCGCCAAAAAAGTCTGCACTATCATCCTGACCGAAATCATAGTTTAGACTCGGTTGAAAAAATGAAACAAATAAACGAAGCATATGATGTGTTAAGTAATAAATCAAAACGGCGACAATATGATTTAGAACAAGATTTAGGTGATAATCCTTTTTCATTTTTTTCGAAGACTACAGGTATGCCATTTATGAAACCACATACAATGGATGAAACAAATAATGAAATGAATGATTTGTTCGCATCACTATTTGGCAATCTTATGCAGGCAAATATGGGTTCAGATATGCCGAATGTACGCGTATTTCATGGAGGTATGCCTACACCCGAAAATCTATTCGGAAAACAAGGAACGCAATACTATAAACCGGATCCACTAACTATACCGGTAACAATTTCTTTAGAGCAAGCATACAATGGTTGTACATTACCTATTCATATTGAACGATGGATTATGATAGGAGAAACGAAGATTAACGAAGAAGAAACTACGTATGTAAATATATATGAAGGTATCGATGAGAACGAAATAATTATATTAGATCAAAAAGGTAATGTAAATAGTGAGCAAATAAAAGGTGATGTAAAAGTGGTTATTCATATAAAGAATAATAGCAGTTTTGAAAGAGACGGATTAGATCTATTATATAACAAAAAAATATCTCTAAAAGAAGCGTTATGTGGATTTTCATTTGAACTGGAACATATAAATCAAAAAAAGTTAGCATTTAATAATAAATCCAACATTTCTGTAATTAAACCAAATTATCGCAAGAAAGTCCCAAATATGGGTATGAAACGAAAAGATACAATAGGCAATTTAATTGTCTCATTTCATATTGATTTTCCTGAAAATTTAACAAATGAACAAATGACAACACTGTCTTCTGTGTTATAATTGACTACTTATAAGTAAGCAATTATTGATGATATTTATGCTGAAATACGTTTAGTAGGTATTTCGACATCGACTAAATAAATTGAATTTTCGGTTGCGATGATATATTCACTGCCAGTTTTGTAGATTTTCACAATAGGGCTAGTGTATTCCTCCTCACTTTTTACTAAAAGTTTCTCTTGATTCTCCTTTACACCAATAAGAACAGTTTTCTCTAAAGAGTCGTTCCAGTAGTCTAACATGATAGGTTTATCATCGACAATAGCAAGTTTGGATGCGTGTTGAAGAGTTTTAATGTCTGGAAGACGAAAAGAAGATGCCTCGCTTTGAGCAGTTTTAGATTCCACCATAGCACTCATAATTATAAAATAAATAATTAGTTTTATTTAATCTATTATACGCATTTGAATGAAAATTCTGTATTTAAGAAATCTCTAAATATAGTCTATTATGGAACTTTCTCGTTATAATAACGATATTATTTCCTCCTTTACGAAAAGATTGATTGAATATTTAGAAGACATACATACAATTCATTTTGACAACGAAAAGCAAAGACAAACAATACAATATAATGGTTTCAATACAATGATTCATACAGTTTGTGTTTTATACTTAATTAAAATGAATGATGAGCAAATTGATTCGTATTTGGAGAAAGCCTATATATTATATAATGAATACACACAGCAAGTATATAGTAAAAATTTAGAATTCTTACATAGTCCTTCCTTGTTTGTCCATAATGTATTGTTAGGAAACATTGGGTTTTCTGAATATAAAGAAAAGGAAAAGTTAAACCAAAACAAATCATTAAAATGTCCATTTGGAGTGAAAATTTCTACATGGAGTAAATTAATTATGTTTTGGGAAAATACAAACTTAACCATGGAAAACCGAATTCATATTAGCAAGAATTTTCTTAAATCCTATTTGTTACTCTTTAATATAGAGAAAAATTACGAAAGTTTTCGTATATTTCAACATATTCAAGAAATGGGAATGATACAAAATATCGGGTTTGAAAAATATTCATTGTTTTTAACCTCTTTTATAAATTTTTTCACAAACAACAATATGAACCTAAAGCAATTGTCCGTAAAAAATATATGTTTTGAAAAATTCATAAAAGATAATGAAACATGTACAAACATGTTTGAAAATGCGAATCAAATGAAAGACATGGACGACTTCATCTCATGGATATTCGCAAAAGAATAACTACCGTCTCTACTATTTTACGTATAAATAATCTATATGTTGTTACATATTGATTATGATTGAACAATCGTTTGATATATCTCATTGGTAAATAGGATATTTTTTTTCCTAATTTTTACTTGCTTTGGTTTTGTTGGTTGTACATCTTCATGAGAACATATTTCTTGGTATTCATCGCATAACATATCTTTCACGTACTCATATACATATCGTAACACGGGTTCGGTGCAGTTACCTACAATCAAACAACTTCCTGTTCGGAATACCATGAATGAAATTTCCGTGTATTTTTTATTGTCGTTTAATTCGGACATTTTTTGGGATTTATCATCGGTTGTAATAATACCTTGCTGTTTCTTTTTATCAAATTCATACTCATGATTGAAATAAAATTTGCATTTCACTCCAGGATAACTGCACGGATCAAAGGCGGATTCAATCTTATATTTGTTTCTTAAAATAGAATACAATTTATCGCGATGAATATAAAATCCACAGTTAAAATTTGAATTAATCAATACATTATGCTCTTTTTCCACATCCACAAAATCTAGATTGTTATTTATTATAGGTCTCAATATAGATAGCAACATAATTTTCGTACTATTCAACAGTTCTTGGTTTAAAATACCAGGTATTTCCATTTTTCCAGTATTAAATATCTTGGCATGTATTTCATGATATTCTCCTTTGTACAGGAAACGCAAAATTAAAGCAAAACAATTATAAAACGCATTTTTTACTTTTCCGCGACAATTCATAATATCTTTTTTCGACATACCCACTGTAATTTTGCGTTCATCTTTGAATTTATTTCTTCTCGAAGTAGGATTATCAATACGTTTAATGACATGTTCGCTGTAATAACGAAGATATTTCAACTTTTGAGTATATTCTTCATATTCTTCTGCGTTGTGAGAAACGATCTTCATTTGTTTTTTGATCGCACCAGATTTGGGTTTCCAATAATCAATAATCGGAATTTCCCAGAAGATATCATTAATTTCAACGGGTTGATTCAGAAACAACACTTTAGTAGTAGTGGAAATATATAAATCCTCACATTTAGGCAAAACGGTGTCCGGTGTTACATCCGACGATGTTAATGGTTTGTTATTAACCGCGGGTGGTTTAATTACATCATCATTTAGAAACGCTTCCCATTCATCGTCTATTATTGTATTCATAGTTCTTTATATTCTCTTCGTCGAATTCTTTATGTGCTTTCAATTTTATTCTTTAACGGAAATTATTTTCTTTTGTTAATGTAAAATGCTTTCGTACGAAAAGAAGAAGGGTCCTGAAAGTACTATCAAGTTACCCAATCCGACTCGCGTTGAAAAAACAAAACCAATGCCTTTAAATAAACACTCATATGATAATGTAGCAGAAATGAATAATTTTGATACACCTATCGCCTGCACCCCTCCTGATAGAGGATTTATGGATAACCTTATGCGTCGCATGGAGCGGACTTGAGTAATGTACGATATGCAATCATATAAAGGATTGTGTCAATCATGTTTGCATTCACACTATGTACTATTGTCTTCATATATTGTATAAATTCTGGACTTATGGTAGTTAATTCATTTCTGATTATATAATTGAAAAAAGATTGTAATAAATGTTTCTTATCGACGTTATATTCACGACTAATATCGTATATTTTATGGATAATGTCAATTTGTTTTGTATCATTACAAAACATGTTGTGTAGTTCTTTCAATACTTCCATATTTAATATGTTTTTATTCCACTCGTTTAGTTTAAAATTTTGATTTAATTGTAGAAAATTTACCATACTACGTATATCAGACTTATACATTGATTGTATCGTCTGGATAGCATTATCGTGAATATTGATGTTTTCTTTTTTTACGATTGTTCTTATAAATTGAATGATTTCATCGCACGGAAGTTGATTGAATCGCACACATATAAATTCATTTTTCAATGGTTCATCTATTTTACTTATATAATTACAGATTAAACAGAAACGTACATTTGTCGTCGTTGTTTGAAGAAGATATTTCAAAGCTTGTTGTGCGTTTTTTGTCATATAATCAACTTCATCTAAAATGACAAATTTAAACCCTGTCTCAAAGAGATTCATCGATTTGACAAAAGAGTGAATTTGATTGCGTATGATGTCGATTCCTCGTTCATCGGATGCGTTCAAATGTATAATATTACCCTTGTTTATTTTACTATGCTTTTTTTGATATTGCTCTATCAAATTAATAATAGTGGTAGTTTTACCTGTTCCAGGCGGTCCATAAAACAACAAATTAGGAAAATGCTCCTTTTCTATGATTTTTTCGAAAAGTTTTCTGTTCGTTGGATCTAATACAATATTATCAAACTGATTTGGGCGATACTTTTCGACCCAAGGAATATTTTCGGATGTATTTGACATATATATAGATTGATACGTCTTTCAATTATTATATTGTTTCAATTATAATTATAAAATTGAACGATATAAACATCCATAGTAATATTGAAATATAAATATGAATCATAGCGGGTATTTATCAATTTGTGGTGGTTGTATGTTTTCGGGAAAAACATCCTGGTTGTTGCAACAATATAAAAAATACCTGTATATTGGGAAAAAAATCAGTGTAGTCAATTTTGATCAAGATAAGCGATACCATGATTCTTTATTATCTACACACGATAAAGTAATGATACCATGTATCCAGGCGCGTAAATTAACCGATGTATATGAACAAATGCAAAGTTCAGATGTGATCTTAATCAATGAGGGACAATTCTTCGAAGATTTATTTGAAATTGTTTGCCGTTTAGTAGAAACAAATCATAAAATTGTTCATATTGCAGCATTAGATGGCGATTTTCAACGAAATATGTTCGGACAAATATTACAACTGTTACCTAGATGTGATGATTACATTAAACTACATGCTTTATGCTCTCAATGTAAAGATGGTACGAAAGCTGCATTTTCGTATAGAATTAGTAGAGAGTCTGAACAAATTAGTATAGGTTCTGATAATTATGTTCCGTTATGTAGAAAATGTTATGAAACAAATGAATCAAATACCACACATATTGTGAATCTAGACCAAGAATTATTAGAAAGTGTTGAAAACTAGAAATATACCATAACATATATTTATAAACGACTTAAATAATATTTCGTGTTTTTTTCGATAAAGGAATGCCTAGAAAAAAAAATACAGCAGTTGTTATCAAACCAGCCGATGATAATATTCAATTTCAACTTGAAGGAAATCCAATACAACCTGAACCAAAGAAACGAGGGCGAAAACCCAAAGGAGGGAAAATAATTGAGAAAAACAATGCCGAAAATAGTTCTACAAATGTACCCACAAACGTTATTCTTCATCTAAAATGTTCAATGAAAGACATTGAACAAAATACTGATCACTGTATTAGTGATCCATTGAATTATAATGCCTTAGCACCTCCCATAGTGCAGGCATATGATCATGCTAGCGAAACACCTTTCTTTGAACTACAAGCATCATCAGATCTCACATCAAACGCTTATAATGAAGTTTTTGAAAACCAGACATGTACAAAATGTAAACAAAACGAGTTATCCGTTAAAATATCTACAGATGTTGATGAGAAGGTCAGTATTAAAGACATTAACTTTAAATTGAAACAACTGAAAGTATCCTTATACAAAAATAATATGGATGAAAAGAAATCTGCGTGCTTTTGGTGTACGTGTGATTTTGATAATCAAACGTGCTATATACCTCGTTATGAAAATAATGAAGAAATTTTTGGATACGGTTCTTTTTGTCGTCCAGAATGTGCTGTAGCATATTTGATGAAAGAGAATATTGATGATTCAACCAAGTTTGAACGATATCATTTATTAAATCGCGTTTATAGCAAAATATATGAGTTTAAAAATAGCATCAAACCCGCACCCGATCCTCATTATCTATTAGATAAATTCTACGGAAATTTGAATATACAAGAATACCGTAAATTATTAAATAGTGAGCGTATGCTAATGGTGATTGATAGTCCTTTAACTCGTATTCTACCCGAATTACATGAAGATACGGACGACTTTACTGCCGGTGTATATGGTGGTAATAAAGGAACCACTAGTCAAGCAGGTGGGGTGTATAAAGTAAAACGTCAAAGTGAAAAGAAAGAAGGTGTTAGTAAGGCCGATATAATGAAACAGCGGTTCGGTGTTTCTATAGCAAAGTAATGTTATAGTTATTTTATAAAGATAACTATAAATTAACGTTCAAATAGTAAGTTTCGATACGAAATTTTTTTAACAGAAGTCATTACCTCATCTTCTTTTTTAACAAATCTTGATTCATAAAAGATCGATAATTCAAATGGAAAATATACATCTCCAATTGCATCATTTTCCACAACCGTAATATAAAATTTCGTACAATATGGAAAATATTTCCTGTATATCTGACTTCCACCGATAATAAAAATATCCTTCTTCGTGTGGTGTTTTAATTGTTCTAATAATATAAGTGATTTTTCGAAATTGCAATAATATATATTTTCATTATTTGATTCAGAATATTCAGTTTGGTTTGTAATAACAACATGTATGCGATTTTTTAAAGGACCGTTTGGGAAACTTTCAAATGTTTTACGACCCATAACAATTATGTGATTATTTGTTAATCGTTTAAAATTTTGTAAATCTTCTGGTATATACCACGGTATAGTGTTATTAAAACCAATAACATTTTGTTTATTAACCGCAACTATTAGGTACATAACTTACTATATTCATTTTTCTTTATATCAAAACATAAAATTGAAAGAGTATAAACAAATATTATTAGTAATATCCAAAAATATTGATTGAATATGTCCAGTATTTCCAAGTCACAGAAAAAACTTTTGTTTCAGTTGTTGGAACACGAACAACAGTCTCCTCTCGTGTGTAAATTGAATAAAAAGATTAAAAAGTTGAAATATAAAAATAAACTTCTAAATAATGTCATTTTGCGCTTTGGTGAATTGTCTCCAAATACGGTTGATTTGACACATAGCGATAGTGATGATGAGCGTATTGGTTATTCAATTGAAGAAAATATAGTTATTAAGGAGGAACCCTTTGATATTCGTGCAAATACAAACATTGGTTCCGATGAAACAAAGCAATATCCGAGCATGCCAGTTGGACCATCTTATAGTTCTACACAGAGTGTAACCATTACCGACGAGGAGGAAGAGGAAGAGGAATCTGCCGAAGAAGAGGAAGAGGAGGAGGAGGAAGAGGAAGAGGAAGAAGATGCTGAGGAGGAGGAGGGAGAAGAAGAGGAAGAAGAAGTCGAACAATTAATAAAAGAGGATGAATCGAGACTATACCTATTTAAGAGGTTGGAAAAGGAAGTAGATGAGGAAGAAGAGGAGGAGGAATCTGCTGAAGAGGAGGAGGAGGAAGAGGAGGAAGAGGAGGAAGAGGAGGAAGAGGAGGAAGAGGAGGAAGAGGAGGAATCTGCTGAAGAGGAGGAAGAAGAGGAAGAGGAGGAGGAAGAGGAGGAAGAGGAATCTGCTGAAGAGGAATCTGCTGAAGAGGAGGAAGAAGAGGAAGAGGAGGAGGAATCTGCTGAAGAGGAGGTAGAGGAGGAGGAAGAAGAGGAAATGGAGGAAGAAGAGGAAATGGAGGAAGAAGAGGAAATGGAGGAAGAAGAGGAAATGGAGGAAGAAGAGGAAATGGAGGAAGAAGTATTTGAAGTAACCATTCGCGGTAAAACATATTTTACAGCGGATGCTAAAAATGGCGAAATATACAGTATGGATTCCGATGGAGATGTTGGGGACGAAGTCGGTAAATTTGTAAATGGAAAACCTCAAATGAATTAGATAGTCTTGCGTGCTCTTAACGAATATTTATTGCGACGGGTATTTCTTCTTCTACGTGTATATTTTTTATCGGCACTTTTAACAGACAAAGATGCCAACGAATCCTTTCCTCTAGGTATAAAACCTCCCTTCGTTTTTTTTGATGTATTGGTTGAACGATTTTTTTTCGTATATTTTGCCATTTCAAATACAGGAATATTATTATAGAATAACAATGGATTTTTATTTTCACTGGTTTTTAAATCATTGTAAATAGTCACTAAAAAATCATTTCGATATGGACATTTAATCAGATCAATATTCTCGTCGTTTAATAACCCGTCCATTAATTCTAAATTTATAAAACAGTCATAGTAGGATGTTATTTGTCGTGTTAATAAATCCTCTTTTTTGTCTTTCGATGGAATATTTTCGATCACAGACATTATACCGGTTTTCAATTTGTCAATCATTATTGTATTGCTTAAATATTTATCTTCAGGTTTGTCTTCTATAACAATTTCGCGTAAAAAATCGATACATTCCATAAAGGGTTGAATGTTTTTCGACGTCTCGTTAAATAACATGGTTAGTTGCTTATTTGAGTAACTTCGTATAGGTTGGCGAAATTTACTGATCATTTCTATAAATGTTTCTAAATGAGTAAATGACTTAATTTTTTCCGATACGATTTTTTCTACATAATTTGAAAATTTATCCTTTTCTTTTATTTTCTTTAAATAATTTACTGCGATTTCTATATTATTAATCGTATTTCTCATTTCATTATCAATCTTGTATTTTATAGAGTAGTCGAGTAAGTCATTGAATCCAGGTAAAGTCTTAATACTATAAGGTATGTAATTAGGTTTATCATTTGGAGCAGCATTGTTTAGTTTGTAAAATTCAATAAAAATATCAATAATTGTCGAAATATTGGTAGATTCAGTTTTCAATAGTAGGTCAAAATAAGGTGCCATTAACCGTGGGGGATGTCCGGCCTCTCGATTAATAGATGAAGTTTTGTTTTTGACTTTTTCTAAATCTTTGAAAGCATCACTATTTGGGTTGTTTATGGAAGATCGGATGTTATTATAATTTTCTTGAATGGATTTTGTTATCTTTTCCATTAAATCCTCCGAACTATCCTTGTACTTTTTAATTGTTTCAATGCGCCATTTTTGAAAGTTGATCGAAGGTTGAATTAAATTACTGAATATAGGATCGTTAATAATATCATTAATTAATGTAATCTTGGTAACAGTGTATTGTTTTCCAATATTCAAATAACCATAATCGTTTTCTTTTCCCATAAAATCGGAAAGTAATGTAAATACAGATGTATTTTTTGAAATATTCGGAACATTTACTGATATGTTTTTCATATTTTCGCTAAATGTTTCGGTCATATTTGCATGAATGGGGAATATCGTAGGTAGCAAAATTTGTAACATGGTCCGTAGATTATGCTCCGCATTTTCATTACGTTCATCTAGATCTTTCGTAAAAGATGAACCTATTAACTTTTTAAAACTATCTTTATCAAAGAACATCTCTACTTGTTTTTTTCGTGGTAATTTTAGCAATTTTGATACTGATAATCTTACTTGATCGGTAAAAAGGGGGAACTGAGAAACATTCTGATTACCTTCCTTTTTTTTCATTGGATCAATCTTTGAATTATCCTCATCCTCATCCTCTTTTGGTGGTAAATATATCATATTTCGCATTAATATTTGTTTTGAATCGTTATTATTGTTACTATTTGTCGAAAAACGTATATGTATAGGTTGTATTCCAATTGATTCATTCATGTTATACGGGTATTTATATTATTAGCATACTTTTCTACTTAGTGGTTTCGTAAATTATGATAAAAATTTACTAAACTAGTTGGTTTTAAAAAAAGAGTCGCCCCCTTTCCATGTGCTTTGTACTTTCGCGTCTTCAAGCGTTTTTAACGCTTTTTCCACATCTGTTTGTGTTACAACATTCGTTTTGTTTGATTCCTCTTTATTTTCGTTTTTCATACCTTCTTTTGAATTCGAAGACGGTGGAAGACTTGGATTCGATACAGGACCATTATCTGTCTGTGCTTCTGCCAATTGAATATGATAATCCTTAAATTCTGAAGGTAAAACACAATAACTACAGTCCTCGTTTAATAATACGTCCATAATAAATGTAAATAATATGGCAATACAAACAGCAATATAAATATCGCGTGTTCCCATCCAGGCAATTGCGAATATTAGTACTTGACGACTAAATGTGTATTTTAAATAAGATTCCATGGTTTTACTCAATTTGATTGTAACAAATCTTGACGCAATTTGTAATACAATGATCATAATACCTGCAAAAATTTTGCTATTATTTAAAACAGTTACGTTTTGATGAATATATTGTAGAAACGCATTGATTGATTTACCTAATGAATTTTTCGATTGTTTCATTGTTATTTATAAAATAGCTAGATAAAAACCTACTTTAAAAAAATAACAGATTATTGCAATGAAAATCCTTCATATGAAGTTTGTTTGGGATACGGTTTTGTTTGATCTTCACTAAACCAGGTGTTCCAGATTTGAAAAACCCAGTTATCATCTTGCTTTGGATAGACTAAACTTTCTTCATTATGAATTTTGTCGTTTATAGTAATACCGCAATGTTTATCACATGGGTTACATGGTTCCTCCAAAAACTTCAATTCGGGGAAAATGTGACATGCATTTTCATTTTTGATTCGTTTTTGTTTAAATTCTAAATTATCATTTTTGCAATTTTCTTCTCTAAATTCTTCCATTTTTTTTTGAACTTTTTGTTCTGTTTCAAATGGTTCGTAAAACTGGTCTCCAATTAACATATAAGAGTCGAACAGACTCGTTTTTTCGACAAAATCCATTTTATAATATATGATTACGAGTGCGCACATAAGGATACCATAATAAGTGTTTATGGTTGAATATAGTAAAATAAGTGTGATTGCGATCAATCGTCCTAAAGGGTGTATGCTAGCATATAGAAAATCGTCAGGAAAAGCAAAGAAGATGTAAAATATGATAAGTGGAAGTACTTGAGCTATTGTGTTAAACATTTCTATTATAAGAAGAGATAATAGATTTATTGGTCGAAATAACCGTTAATAATGGAAGAGAAATTTCTACGTATTTTTTAAGGATTAATAAATAAAATATGTCATCATTATTAGCAACTGCATCACCATGGAATGAAGATTCAAATCGAAAACGCACGCCCACTATTATGAGAAAAACACAGAAAAAAATGCCATCTTTAGACGCAAATGTAGATACTTTAGAAAAAGAAGATTCGTCAGTCGAAGAAAACCGACCAAATTCATTTGAAGAAGATCGAACCAAATGCGATGACCGAAATAATCGTGTTTCTCAATTGATAGACAATATGTCTAGTGTTTTAGAAGAAAATGATGGAAGTAATTTAGAAAACTTTACGCCACTGGAACCACCCGAACTTCAAAAGTTACAGGATCAAGAACACTCCCCATATGGACGCAATGGAGATGAAGAATTATCGTCTTTATCAAATCAACTTCAATTACAACCACCCAAATTTCGAAAAGAAACTTCGAATTATGGTCCATCCCAACAAGATTTAGGCGTTTCTAACAATCCTTCTCAAACCAATCCTTATAGTAATTATCGACGCATATATGAACCTAGTCAATTACGTGTTCCTGATAATTATTACAGCAAAATGGGGTTGGGATCACAACCCACTATGGACAATAAATTGCTCGAGAAAATTAATTATATGATTTACATGTTGGAGCAACAACAGAATGAAAAAACGAGTAATATTACCGAGGAATTTATTTTGTATTTATTTTTGGGTGTTTTTATTATTTTTATTGTAGATGCTTTCTCGAGAACTGGTAAGTATGTTCGTTAATAATAGAGTTTTATAAGACTCTATTATTTATTCTATTTTCATCATTCACATAATAATATATCATAATAAAAATCACTACTATTATACTGTCTCTTGAAATGCTTTCATATAAGCACCGCGCTCACCCAAGTCATCGATTAATATTCCATGAATAGGTGTTTTTTTAATAATATCTTTTAAGTTGTCTTGCAATAGTGTTTTCATGAATATTTGATCTGGGTCCTGCAATTGTTTTATAAATTTTGGAGTTAATCCGCCAGTAATATAACATCCTCCATATGGTAACCATTTTAAGCAACAATTCCTGACTTCGTTTCCATAATGTTTAAAAAATAATTCCATTGCTTTTATACACAACATATTGGAGGAAGAAGATATTAGTTTTGCTTTTTCGGTTGTTTGTTGCAATCTTTGATGTAACTTACTATCCACATTTTCAGGATATTTATACGAAAGAAATTCATAAATATTGACAATTCCAGTTCCCGATACAATATTCTCAATGACGACATTTTTGCGATATTTGCGTCGAATAAATTCTTGCAATTCAGATTCGAGTTTGGTTTGTGGCGAAAATAACGTATGTCCTCCTTCACTTGGAAAACATTGCGTGTTTATCATGAAGCACTGTCCAAGACCAGTTCCTGGTCCAATACAACATTTTACATCATTTTCTTGTTTTAAACCTTTGTTTAATGTAATCGTTTCATATTCTTTTAATAATTGGATACCATAACCACATGCTTCGAAATCATTTATTAAACACACACTGGTAAAATAGGTTTTTTCGAGGTATTGTTTATCAATGGTCCAAGATATATTTGTAAAACGGACACTGTCATTTATTACTGGTCCAGCACATGCTAAACTTATAGGTGGATATGCTTCCATGTTTGCTTCTTCCATAAAATGCGTTAAAATTTCATCGAATTGTTCGTAGTCACTATTTAGATATTTTCTTGAATACAATATTTCATAATTTTCTACATTTTTGCTTGTGTTCATATATAATTTTAAACGACTGTATGTTCCTCCGATATCGCCACATAAATATAGATTGGTTTGATTCATTTTTAATGAACTATAAAGTTATTCTATAAATTATTTAAATCCAATATATTAATGTTGAATATAATGAATCTAACTAGTCGGTTTCAACACATATTACATAGTCATCCCGAAAAAAGAATACTAGGATATAAACAAAATGGGTCATGGAACTGGATTAATCGTGAGCAATTGAAAAATAAAGTATTGTTTTGCGTTCATTCTTTGCAAAATCGCGTGTCTTTACATGATCGTGTTATGTATAAAGGTAGTAATAGTGTAAATTGGGCAGCGTGGTCTATTGCTACAAATGCGGTCGGGGGTACATTTGTACCATTATACAGCAATCAAAGTGATGATTATGTGAATCACATTATCAATGATTGCGATCCGTCAGTCTTTATTACAAACGACGATTATAAGGGCGTTACAATCATGAGAGACGAGATTGAAGATGGCGTTTATGAAGAAACTATTCCAGTAAATAAGAAAAGCGATGTTGCGAAATTGATATATACATCCGGAACAACGGGCAAACCAAAAGGTGTCATGCTGACTCATGAGAATATTTTACATAATATCCAGAATGTAGAGAAAATGTACTCAGATTTACAAACAGATATTAGTTATACATCTTTGAATATCCTTCCATGGGCGCATATTTATGGTTTAACTACCGAACTATACTATAATTTGTTAAATAATAATAAAATCGCGATTTCATCGGGTCCGCAAGATTTTGTAAAGGAAATACGTGAAATACAACCGGATTTTCTCTATTTGGTACCACGCGTTTTACAAATGATTAAACAAAAATTGGAGTTGTTGGATAAACCTCTTATACGTAGAATTTTGCCATTTGTATTGAAAAAATTATTTGGTCAAAATTTATTGACTATTTTTATTGGTGGATCGCAATTAGACGAATCAACGAAACAGTTTTATTTGAAACATAATATTATTGTTTGCGAAGGTTACGGATGTACCGAAACAGCACCCATGATTAGTGTCAATCATATACATAGTCCAAGAAACGAAGATTCTGTTGGAAAAATACTTGATGATTTGGTGGTAAAAATTATCGATGATGAAATTTGCGTTGCTGGACCGTCTGTAATGAAGGGTTATTATAGAAACGAGGAGGCAACTGCTAACGCATTTATTCGAAAGGAGAACATGTTGTTTTATAAAACAGGCGACCAAGGATATGTGGAAGACGGGTATTTGTTTTATAGTGGTCGTATAAGCGAAAATTACAAACTGTCGAATGGAAAATTTGTCAATGTAGGTATAATTGAAAATGTGGTAAAAAAATACAGTAATGAACCTGTCATGTTATATGGTAGTAACAAGGACTACAATATTTTGATTGTTGAAGAGAAATCGAAAATCGATACGTTTATACCAGATATTAACACCGAACTAGACTCTTATTTGCGAATAAAGAATGTTTTGAGAGTACCCGATGATACTTTCCATAAACATTTGACACCTAAAATGTCATTAAAACGAAAAGAAGTGGAAGAGAACTACAAAAAAGACATTGATGAAATTTACAACAAAACCAATGTTTTATTTTCATCATAAGGCATGTTTGGGAAAACCGCATTGTATAAATAATATGCGGATTGAGTAATAGACAGAGGATTGTATTTCCACCTCCATCTTTGTATTAATTGACTGTTATGTGTCAATTGATAGAAACTAATGAGTTTATAAGGTTGTTTGGCATCCTCTTGGACATTATGAACTGCGTGTAAAAATCCTCCAAAAAAGATGGATTCGGCATTTTTGTCGAATGGGTGAAGGAATACACTTCCAATCGAGTCCAATACGTTTCGCTCTTCACTAAATTCATAACATGTTTTCGGGTCTTTAAAGAAATAGAATGCTAGTGTCTTGGACTGATGTTTTAGTGCATAGACAATAATTCTCTTTTTTTGTATGAGATGATCCAAAACATTCACTTCGGGAAAAATGCAAAGAGGAAAGAGTGGCGTATCATTGCTATGTGTAATATTATACAAAAAATCAAACAGTGTAGTGACATTTGACCCAATAATACGAATGGTTGTATATTGTCCAAGAGGAGGACGTCTAGTTTTTTCCAACGGGAATGTATGAACATGAAACTTGATTAATGGAACCACACCTTCACATAAGGAAACATTTCTGCAAAATAGCGAGGAACAAATGTCTTTGTTATGAATGCGTTGGTGTTTTTCATGATTTTGTATTAAGTTGCGTCCAAGAAACTTATCTTGAAAATCTCTATGAGTACATAGATAATCCCAATAATAAGAGTATTGCTCATGAGGTATTCCGTAATGATAGTATATTTTAACTGCGCGCGATGTCATTATTCCCAGACACGTATTCTTTTCTTGTATGGGCGGATTCGAATTCTTGTCATATATCAGCTGTTTGTTATAATAAAACGAAATATAGGATGAATTGGAATGACCTACAAAGTCTTCTTGGACATCTTGCTTAGAAATCTGGGTGAATATTTGATCAGATTCGATGTAGTGACTTTGTAATATATCTATCATTTGCTGATGTTCGTTTTCATCCAAGTCCAAGAAATCCTTCGTTACAACATTGTGGGTCAAATATTTGGTTTTCATAAGTGCGTTTGGATGAATAATAAAAGGATGTTTCGTCCAATAACGGAAAATATCATAGCTATGGTAAATAGGTTGATGACTCCAAAAAGGATATTTGATTTTGATATATATGAATGGAATCAACCAACTAAAAAAAATAAATAAAAATATGTATTCAATCATTGGATATATATTTTAGTTCTAAATGACTATTGGTATTATACGGAATTATTGTGTTCTTTCTAAAATAACTAAATATTGATTTTCATCTTCACAGCCTTGAACCATATTCACTTGAGCATGAGGAATGAACCCGGTATAAGAAGATTGTCTTAAAATATTGTCCATTGGTTCCATATAATATTGTGTTTCCTGCTGTCGAACATTTTTGGTTAAATCGTCGGTAAATGTTTCGATAAATTTAACCTTGTTATTGTCTAATTGTGAAAAATCGTATTTTCCACGGTATTTGAAATCAATGAAATCAATGACTGTATCGTCAATTCGCGTGGAAGAATACTGTTGTGGATTTTTAAGTAACGGGGGTTTTCCTCCCGGGACAATAGGATCAAATTTTTCGCGATCTACTAAATGTACTATCAAATACCCTCCTGGTTTTAACCAATAAAAACAATTGCGTAAAAACTCGTCCTTATTTTCGAATAAATAAATAGACATACCCGTTGCCAAAATATGACTAAAGGATCCTTTCTCATAGGTAATGGGGTTTTGGGCATTACCACACTTTCCATTTACCTTAGGATGATTTTTTTCAATATAATCAATCATAGACTTAGAACTGTCTAAAGCATAAACATCAAATCCGCGATTTGTTAATTGACCCGATATTTCTCCCGTTCCACTCCCTAGGTCCAAGAATGTGCTTTTTTCACTGGGAGCAGTCATTTCAACGATTTTGTCTATTTCAAATGTACAACGCTTATCTGGTAACATGAGTTGGTTATATATTTCAGCATAAAAATCGTCGTAAATGTCGTTCCCTTCTTTGAATAAATAAGGCGTTTCTTGTGTAAAACCTTCATAATAGGAAGACAAATCCTGCTTCTTAAACCATATAATAGATACCATCAGTATTGCTAAAATGAATAGAACATTATACCATTTCGATTTAAACATTGAATATTGTAATACTATATAATATTAAAATATTAGTAATTTATTTACCCTTAGGAGGAGGAGGAGGAGTAGAAGATGTTACAGGAGGCATTTTTTTACCATTCATGTCGTCATCTTCTTTCTCCTCTTCGGGGGATGCTGTCATAGGTTCGTACAATTGAATATTTTCAATATAGGGATACGTAATCGATAGTATAGCGCTAAATAACAAAGCATGGATTAGAACATGATTGAGTTTAGATGTTTTGATAGGAAGTTTAAATAAATTTCCTGGAATGAATACATAAAACAAACAGAATACATAAACAAGTGTAATAAGTTTCATTATATATAGTCCACATAGAAAAGTGTCTAAAGAATTAGAGAGGTTGTCTTAATTGAACCCTTGTGCTATTATGAAAACGGTCTTTTCCAATATGAGGAGCATTTTGAATATTAGGATGAAGTTGTTGGTTTAAGACGGGAGTAGAAAATAATTCGGGATGAGGTTGCTCACTTGGACTAGAATGAATATATACCTTATATAAATCACTATCGGAAGAAGGAACGTAGGTTGTTTTGTCATTTCCACGATTCAATGCATAGGTTTGGTTACGTAAGTTACTCTCTAATTGAACGTTATTAATAAACCCCGAAACAGGCCCATTTTTCATTAATGTTGGTGTGAAATTGTTACTTAACGAATAATTATAGTTATTTTCAATGGGTACGTTAGCAGGTTTGCGTGAATCCAACATGGGAAATAAAGAATATTTACTTAGAACCGGTCTAGGAGTGAAATTTGGCGGTAATTGAGAATCTGGGACATTTCTTTCTAAAATACGATGGTTTAGTTCATCTGTTCTAGCAAATTGACCTTGATACAAATATTCAGGTAGATTTTCTACTTTTTTATTGGCATCTTGTATATCCATTTGTATTTAGTATATAGTATATAAAAACAAAAATACATAAAGATTATACTACAATTAATATCGTATAACTAAATGGTAAAACTTTGCACAGATACATATCCAACCAATTCAGAATATGAATGTTATTTTAAAGATTATAAATTTCCACTTAGTGATTTTCAAAAATATGCGATAGAAGCAATTGTAAAAGAGCAACATGTCTTAGTAACGGCACATACGGGGTCTGGAAAAACGTTACCTGCTGAATTTGCAATTAATCACTTAGTAAAACAAAACAAGAAGGTTATTTACACAAGTCCAATTAAGGCATTGTCAAATCAGAAATATTCAGAATTTCGCCGTAAATATCCGCATATTTCGTTTGGTCTCATGACGGGTGATATTAAAATTAATCCAGATGCCGATGTATTAATTATGACAACTGAAATCTTGATGAACTCGTTGTTCATCCAAGACAATGAAAATGTTAGTTCGCTTGAATTTAATATTAATATTAACGAAGAACTTGCATGTGTTGTGTTTGATGAAGTACATTATATCAATGATCAAGATAGAGGACAAACATGGGAGAAAACTATTTTGATGTTGCCTAAACATATTCAAATGGTCATGTTATCGGCAACAATTGATTCTCCTGAACGTTTTGCTAAATGGGCTGAACGAGACGACCCAACCAAAGAAGTGTACTTAGCATCCACATTAAAACGTGTCGTACCTCTAACACATTACGGTTATTTGACAAATACGGAAAGTTCGATTAAATTATTGAAAGACAAAGAAACGGAGAAAGACGTACGCAAGAACATTCATAAATTAATTAAACTTCAAGATGAACATGGGAAATTTCAAATTGATGGATATAAATCGTTATCCAAAATGACAAAATTGTTCAGTCAAAAGTCAATGTTTGTAAAGCGGAAACATGTATTAAACAACTTATCACATTTTTTACATAATAATAATATGTTGCCAGCAATTGCGTTCATCTTTTCAAGAAAAATGGTCGAACAATGTGCTTCTGAAATCACCGTGCCATTATTAGAAGACGATAGCAAAATACCATACACAGTCGCAAAAGAGTGCGAGCAAATTGTTCGTAAATTGCCTAATTTTGAAGAGTATTTGGCATTACCTGAATATGTTACTTTGGTTAAGTTGTTGGAAAAAGGGGTAGGTATTCATCATTCAGGAATGATTCCTATTTTACGCGAAATCGTTGAAATCATGATTTCTAAAAATTATATTAAGTTACTCTTTGCTACAGAATCTTTCGCAATTGGTCTCGATTGTCCAATTAAAACTGCTATATTTACAAGTACAACTAAGTTTGATGGTCGCAGTCAGCGAATGTTGATGTCACATGAATACACTCAAATGGCGGGTCGAGCAGGTCGTCGCGGTATTGATAAAATTGGACACGTTGTTCATTGTAACAATCTCTTTGATTTACCCTTACAGAATGATTATGAACTAATGTTAAATGGGAAACCTCAGTCTCTTGTATCAAAATTCCGCATATCATACGGTTTGGTCTTTAATTTAATCAAAAACGGGAAAATAAATACTGAACACTTCCTCGATTTTGTACATCATTCAATGATAAGTAACGAATTAAGAACTGAAATCCAAAGAGAACAGAATATAATTGCGGAATTGACCGCAAAACACCATTCTATGGATGAAAAAACGTTGTTTTTAAAAACTTTACCAATTGTTTGCAAACGATATAACGAAATTCGCAATCTTCTTCCCCATTCTAAAAATAAACAGCGAAAACAACTTGAAATAGAGGAAAAGCGAATATTGAGTGAGAATCCTACTTGTAAAACTGATGCAAAACTTTACGACGAGTTCGATGAAGTAAATGAAAAGATTGAACGCGAAAAGGAGGAACTGTATTATTTGGAACATTATGTACAAGATAAGATAGAATCATTGTGTGATGTTCTGATTACAGAAGATTTTTTAATGAAAAATGAAAATGATTATTCCTTCTGTGAAAGAGGGACAATTGCGTCACATATTGCCGAAATTCATCCACTAATTGTATCAAATATGTTACTTCATAATAATTGGTTCTCAAATATGGATGTAAATGAAATCGCGTCTTTACTCAGTTTATTCACCGATGTAAATGTCGATAAAGACGAAAAGACATCTTTCCCAAGTAGTGAAAACCCCGAAATATTAGATGGTATGATTTTTTTACAAGAACAATTTGAAAAATATGAAGCAATTGAAAATAATTCACACATATACAGTGGTTTGGAATACAATGATGTTTTATGTTTTGATATGCCAGAATTAGTAGAGAAATGGTGCTCTTGTGAAAATGAACGAGAATGTAAGTATGTTTTACAAAATAATGTTGCGCAGAAAGGTATTTCACCTGGTGATTTTACAAAGGCATTGTTAAAAGTTTCGAATATTGTCAGGGAATTGAGTGTATGTGCAGAAAAAATGAATCAAATTGAGTGTCTTCATAAATTATCACAAATTGACGGAAAAATTTTGAAATATATCACTACTTCGCAAAGTTTGTATATATAATACCTAACGTATTTAGTAGAAAATTGATTCTTAGTACATGTTCATATGAATTACAAAAACATATAAACATGGTTGAAGTGAGTGATACAGTTCTTGATATGTATGAACAAATATATGATACGGAACATCAATATGATGACGATTATGAAGAAGAATTTCATGATAATAGTTATCATTTAGGAATATGTAGTTATGATAAAGACCTGGATGGATGGTTACTGGCATCCACTGTGAAAAGTAGTACATTATTTCAATATTCATTTGATTCTATAAGTAATTATTTAAACAATTATAGTGTCATTGAACAAGGTAAAAATGTTCCTACTGATATAATGCATTTGTCATTCCAAGGACAAGAACCATTTCAAGTATTTTCCGTAATAAAGAAAACATTTTGGTTAAAATTAATTCAGCGAACATGGAAAAAAATTTATGCTCAAAGAAAGGACGTTGTCAAAAATAATATGGTAAATTATTTACATAAGCGTAGTCTAGGTATTACACAACCTTCCATACCTACGTTACACGGAATGTTGTCTTATTTAAAAGAAAGTAAATAAAGAAATTGATTTAAATCAACCAGTATATCGTCACGAATATTAATTAAATCCATATCCTTTTTTTCATCAAAACAAAGGTTCAAATCGGTCAATTTTTCAATATATTCTATCATTTTGGAACGAAAATCTTGTTTTCGGTTATATTGAATCACTATTAATTCAGACTCCCATTTTTGAATACGACTCTTGGTTTTACCTAAATATACCTCTACAAATGTATCAATATGTCCGTTCAAATTTGCGTACAGTTCGTCAGTTGCTTTGTGAGCAGAATAAGAATGAGTTTTCCAATGATATAATTTTATAATATTCAGCATTTCTAATAACATCTTTACAATATAACCCTTATTTGGAAACGAACATTTACGTTGTTTCCGCGTGCCAACGATTTTTTTTGTATTTTTTGATGTTTTTTGGCGATTTGTTTGATTTTTCATATATAATAATGAAACAAATTATTCCAAATTATATTTTTTGTATTTTCAAAAATGGTCACACAATTTATACAATGAGTGAATTTAATGTTGATTTTAAATCAAATAAAACAACCAAACCGTTTTTAAGAAAAGGACAAGGAAAACGTATGTCAAATTTAAAAAGTCACATTAATTATGAGTACTTGAAAAAAGGAGAAGGGAAATTAGCTAGTGATTTCCATGGTCAAACGAAGTTTTCTGAAAAACGCAAACAACAGATCATTGACGAGCAATTTGAACGCGAACGCAAATTTTATGAGGAACAAGATAAAGAGGATGACAATAATTCTGACCACGAGTAAGTATGTTATATTATTTTTATAAATAATATAAACCATTTTGGTGTTATTCATTGAATGATTGTTAGTTATTTATTAAAAAATGGAGTTGATATTTTAATACTCTGTTTATATCACGGTCTCACTGATCCGAAATTCGCGTTTTATACATTTTTGAAAGCATTTTCAATGAATTATTGTTTGAATTTCAGTTATCTATACCCCGACTCGGAGAAATACAAATGGAAACATATGGTTCGTCTCACAGATACGGGTCACATTGCTAATTTTCTATTTTATTTTTATCCCGAATATTTACCATTGTGTTATAATGTACATTTTGTTATTTCGTCCGGTTATTACATCACAACTGTTTATTTTGGGATGAAAGACAATGACGAGATCAGAAATCATCCTGATGTATTTACATTTTTGCATGATATATACAGTCACATAAATCACACAGTTCCTTATCTTATGTTATTGTATTCGAATACACAATCCGAACATAGTTTTGATCAATATTCGTTATACCTGACGTATGCTTGGATCTATTGTTGGTTTTGTTGCGTTTATATTCCTTGGCGATATTACGCGAACGATCCAATCTATTCTATATTGAATAATCAAACGTCGAATATTGTAAAAATAATCGTCATTATCACATTCCATATTTTAATTTTTGTTGCGAACGAGACGGGAAAAATGGTTCAGACTGCGAACAATCAAAATATAATATTGGCATCTTTTAATTGATTATTTACATTGACTAAAATAGTGGTCATGGTATATTTCGTTTTTCCTACACTTAAATTATGACAAGAATTGTTTAACTCTTTTAGTACATCATTCATGGGTCCTTTAAATGATACTAATTTACCGGAAATAACTTTATTATTTCCGAGAGAAAGATGTCCAGACTCTTCGTTATAGTCACCTACTAATACACTACCTTCTTCAATGGTACATGGAATACCTAAGGAATGAATTTTATCATTGTTGTTTAATTTGTGGTAAAAAAAGAAACAGTTTTTCATTATATAGTGCTGATATAATGAAAAGTTCTCCAAAAATATAATTTTCGTGAAAATATTTATATGAAAAAGAATATATGGAGAATTGGGATTCAAATAACAAAAATTTTTTAGGATATCCTGTAAATCTGAGTTACGACTATAGTAATTGTATGGGATCTCTACAATACAATATTAATAATATAGGCGATCCGTTTAGTGGAAGTAACTATAGTTTTAATACTATGGAAGTTGAGAGAAATGTTTTATCATTTTTTGCGAAACTATGGAATGTAACATCTGATTATTGGGGATATATTACTTTTTCTGGTACAGAAGGAAATATGGAAGGATTATTGATTGGACGTGAGCGTTTTCCCAAAGGTATTTTATATACGAGTGATCAGAGTCATTATTCAATATTAAAAATTGCCAAGATGTTTAGGATGGAAGTCAAAGTCATACCGACTACACCAAATGGTGAAATATTATATAGCACGTTTGAAAATATGTTAGATACTACTAAACCTGCCATTATTAACGCAAATATTGGAACAACGATGAAAGGTGCGGTAGACGATGTATGTAAATTGGCAAATATCGTTAAAGATAAAAAAATGGAATACCATATTCATGCCGACGGAGCGCTCATGGGATTTGTTTTACCGTTTCTTTATAATGATTTATCTTTTTCGCGCGATATTAATAGTATGTCCATGTCGGGTCATAAATTCATGGGTGTTCCCTTTCCTTGTGGTATTTTTATGGTAGAAGAAAAATTTAAAAAATATGTCACACAAAAAGTAGAATATATTTCATCTATCGACGCTACTATTATGGGTTCTAGAAATGGGCATAGTCCATTATTTATAAATCAATGTATTCAACAACGCGGAGAATCGGGATTTCGTGAAGATATTTACCGTTGTTTGTATTTGGCACAATGGTTTACCAATTTGATGAAGAGTCATAATATCGACGCATGGATGAATAAACATTCGATTACTGTTGTTTTTCCGAGACCATCGGATAGTTTGATAAAAAAATGGTCTCTTGCTACTGAAAAAGAAATCTCACATGTTATTGTAATGCCTCATGTAGATAAATCTATGTTACAAGAATTTTTGTACGACTATTTACAAGAAAAAAGCGAAAATGAAGTATAAAATTGAATATTTTTTGTTGATATTGTTATACCAAACACAATATGAGCGTACCATTTACATTAACACGATTCCTGTATATAAAAGAAGAGGTTTTGTTATCATTACTGATAAGTATTCTAGAAAAAGATTATGACCAATCCCTATTTTGGGCTAGCGAACTATATTATTCCGGATATGAAAAGGAAACCATGGAATATATTGACACTCTTTATACAACATTCTTTCGTTCTCAAAACCCCAAATTGGATCGAATTGTAAAATGGGCACTGACCAAATATAATAAAGGAATTCATATGGTCGCATCGGTACTATTAAATTTGACTTCAAAACCGCGCAAATATACATTACAAGATTTCGCAACGAAAAATGCTGACCCTGAAATTTTAGAAAACGCACATAAGCAAGAAAAAAATGTCCTTATCTTTTCAGAAGTAAAAGATGCCGAAAAATATAAATTTGACGAAGTAGAACATATACAAAATCGCAACATTTTAAAACATGTATGTAAATATTCAACATATAAGCAATGGGGGAAAATATTCAACTGTTCTTTTACATCCATGAATCAGAAAGAATTGTACGAAAAGCATAATTATAATTGGTTGTATTATGCTTCTTATTGTCCTCTTTGGAAAAAACGTATTATAGAACATAGTGGAAGCGTGGATGAAGAAAAAGAAACAGTGGTTTTTGAAAACGATGATTGGTTTGAACAATTCCATGAAAATTATGAATATGAAATAGACGAACAATCGAACGAAATTAGAAATAAAATATTACATACTTCAAGTGTAATTTATCTTACACTTCAAGACTTTATTAACCAATATGAACCACATAAAAAAACGCATATTATTAGAAAGCATAAATAATCGAAGTGGTCAAAGCAAACAATATACCTCCCCATAAAGCATCCATTAAAGCAACTTTCCAATCGTATTTTTTAAATATGGCTAAATTAGTGGTATCAAAAACACCGTAAATGATAAAACCTAATAAAAATGCTTCCAATACAGGTCTATGTGTGCGTAAAATAAAGTAATTTAGTCCGATTACTAAAAGTAAATAACACAATGCTGCTGGAATAATTTTCACTTTCATAACAACACGTTGTATTTTTACTACCTGTGTTTCAAACGTGGATTTGGTCATATTTAAATAAATAAAGTCGAGTGCCAGCAAAACTGCTGCCGAAAATAAAAGGCGATTTAATTGATTCATTATATATATTGAATAGATTAAATATTTGCTATATGATAAGTAATATTCTCTTCTTTCATTTTGTTATCTGTTTTATCTTCTATAGGTAAGATGTTGTTTGATATATCCTTGTGAATTTTATTTTCAGTAATCTTTATATCATCAGATATCTCTTCTTTTTCTTCATTGTTCTCCTCATTATCGATAGGGATATCGTTCGTTTCATTATTTACAGTATTATCGAGTACTTCGTTCTCAATAATTTCGCGTTTTTTGGTCATTTTTTTTGTAATATTTTGTTGTTGTAAAAAATAAAGAGACAAATCTTTTATATTTGCAACTTGGTTCATAAACGTATTGTATGAAATTTTACAAACAAACGTCGAAGGATCATCTAAATATATAATTGAATACCACCAATAGGGAGGAACATACAACATATACCCACTTTTCATATCAAATTCAATAAAATCTATCTTTTCAAAATCATGTTGGTCTTGCTGACTTGGTTTGGTTGGATGAACATGCGAACGAAATTCATAATGTTCATAATCTTTGTATTGATGTAAATATTTTGTACTTTTCCACGGAGTCATCTTTACACGGATTTTTCCCGAAGTTACACATAAAAATGTACGATTGTCATTGTGATAGCGAAAAGGGGTGACTGTGTTAGAAGAACCAAACAACAGGTCGTATTTACTGTGTACGCAAAAATGTGGTTTAATATATTCATCTATTTTTTGAATTTTTTTGTCTAATGTCGTTTCCTCTAGAAAATCTTGATTGTTCTCGGAAAATAGGTGAGCACGTTTGTCAGTTTCTAAAAATTTAATGGAAGTGTGAAAGGGCAATATTATGGGATCGAAACATTGCGAATCATCACTTTCTTGCGAGAAATAGTCGTTACAGTCTTTCAAACATATATCATGTGAGCTATATTTTGCAATATTTTCTGGAACAATATCACTAAATAAATTCGGACATACATGTTTCATTTCCATTAATAGCGGTTGTTTTAATTCGCATATTTCGTTTAAATGATTGTTGTTATTATAATCGCTTTCATATATTTCCGTATCTTCACTTAATTTGAATTGATTCGCAATATGAATGTATAAAAATAATACAATAATAAAAATACACAATGTGGTTAATGAATCCATTTTTCTATAATATGTTTTGATTGATTAATGCAACCTATTAAACGCAAATATCAATTGTTTAATCGTCAATTTTTGGTGCCAGATAGAATATAGCCTTCGCATTTTCATCGTCTAAAATATATGTAAATCGAATGGGATATTGTTCCTTCAAATCAATATTGATTTCTTTGGAAATCTTACTATACAAACAAATGTGTTTCATATGGTTCAAACTATAGGATAAATCAAGTTCCTTTTCTTCTTCGATAGCATACGAATTTAAATCATCGATCGGAATATTTACATACATTTTTCCGGTTTCTTGACTTTCAGCACTCATTTTAATTGCGTCTTCGCTACAAGAGATGTTGAATGTTTCCCCAAAGAGTTTCATTTGGTCAATTAATGTGGAAAATGTGGCCGAAGGGAATGACAATTCTGCTTGATATTCCATATCTGGAATAGACATCATTTCACTGTCAATATCGATAAGGGGAATGACATAATTCAGATTGACTACATCTTTTGAATCAGAATGTAGAGAGATTTCCAATTTGTCGCTTTCTGAATCATCCAGTTTTAAACATAAATTATGACTTTTTTCACGAGTATGTAATACCTTGAACAATGTATTTGTATTGACGCCAATGACTGTATCCTTTTCTATAGTATATTTTCCAAACCAATCAGATGGTAAATTAATTTCATAGACAGATACATGCGAACTGTCCATACCCTGAATGAAAACACGGTCTTCGTGAAAATTGATATTAACATGCTCAGAGAAAAGTTTCATATGTTGAAACAAAGTGGTGAAAATTTCACAGCGATGTGGGTTTTGAATAGAAATTTCCATATTATATAAGGTCTTTAGTTTTAGAACTTTATATAGTATTTCGAAAAATCAATTTTGTTTGTTTCATATTTTATAATTTAAAATAAGGTTTTTACGTCTATAGTATTACTTACTAATGTAGTATATGTTTTGTAGATATTATATGTATAATTATACTTGAATTGAGATATTGCTCCTTCATATTGATAAGAAGGGGTTTCTGTATCATGAATTACTATAATTTCTGCGTCATCTTTAAATCTGATTATATCTTCTTTTCTTCTTTCACCTGGTCTATGATCAATAAAGACAACCGACCATTTTTGATTTCCAATAGAATCCCACCTTTCGGGTTTGGGATTTAATTTCCAATCATCATCATACACTTTTACATGTTCAAATTTATGTTGTTCATTTTCCAAATATTTAAATAAATTTAACCATTTTAAATCCGTATCGCAACTTAATAAATAACGGTTCTGTTTGGAAAGTATTACATGTAATAACGGAGTACTATAATCACCACAACCCATTTCAAATACATCCCCTGTTGTATTCATAACTGCGGTTACCAATGGAACCATATGAGTTCCAAAATTGGGATCTCCTAGAAGACGATTTGTATTTTCCATTTTAATATAATAATATAAACGTAATAGTTTAAATATATTATTCGTTATATTATATTATATTATGAAATTAGATTGTGTAATTACATCAGTTAATGAAAATCCATTATATTTGGAATTTATACCTATTTTTATTAAAACGTGGAATAAATTATATCCTAATGTAGATGTGAAAATTATATTGATTGCCAAACAAATACCGGATCAATATATAGAATATAAAGGCAATATTATTTTGTTTGAACCGATTGAAGGAATATTGACTAGTTTTATTTCACAATTTATTCGTTTGCTATATCCATGTATATTAGATTATCAACATGGTGTTATGATTACAGATATGGATATGTTACCTATGAGTAAAACCTATTATACAGAACATATTAGATCGTTTGATAATAGTAAATTCATTTATTTGAGAGAAAACGTATGTTTTCAATACAATGAAATAGCGATGTGTTATAATGTGGCAAGTCCAAAAATATGGAAAGAAGTGTTTGGAATGAATTCAGTGGAAGATATACGTAATTATATAAAAGATACGTTTTATACAAACACTATAATTGAAGGACATGGCAATACAGGATGGTCTATAGACCAACAAGTTTTATATCAAAAAATAATGCGATGGAATGAAAAAACGGACAATTTCATTTGCTTGAAAGAACAAGATACGCATTTCAGTAGATTGGACAGAAATACATTTCATATAAACAATGTTAATATTCAAAATAGTATAACAAATGGAGAATACACTGATTATCACTGTTATAGACCTATGAATAAATATAGTGATATAAATTGGAAAATATTTGATTTATTATGATAATTATTTATTTCAAATGATTAGTACAAATAATATCACAGTAAAACTAAATGATATTATTTACATAAAGTACCGAATTACTTTAAAAACACTAATTTGTCTCGTGCACTTGATGCCATAAACGGAGAAAACATCTTTCGTATAACTTCAATGACTGATGGAGAATTTTGAATATAAATGGTTTTGAATTGTTTAATGCGTTCTTCATTTTGCAAGTACTTACTACAAAATGTCTTAATTAGTTCGTTATATCTTTGCGCGGCGGTCATTGTAAATGTATCCATATCAACATGAATATCGATTACATTATATACTTGTAACAGTTGCTCAATCATATTGTCTATATACGAGAGAATATTTGAATATATTCCTGGATGCATAAAGGTTTTAATCAATGGATAATTGAAGAAAATAACATGTTTGTTAGTATATATACTTTGTTCTAACAAATGCATTAACGAAAACTGCTGGGTTAGTTTTTCAGCACAATCATTTTTTTGTGACTCTTTGAAGAATGTTTTTTTTTGGTGGTTTTGGTAGTAATTTTCCCTAAACTCCTCTAATTGTTTTTCTAAACTGTTTGAAAAAGACATTATTATAATACGAATATTTTAAAATGTTTTTTTATACTGATATTGCGACAACATTCTTATTTTTCTTTTTGCGTCTTTTGTCTTTTTGTGTAGATTCCTCTTCCTTGCTATCAGTTTCCATTTCTTGTTCTACTTCCTCTTCCTTGCTATCAGTTTCCATTTCTTGTTCTACTTCCTCTTCATTGTTCTCCGTTTCCATTTCTCGTTCTACTTCCTCTTCCTTGTTCTCAGTCGTCATTTCTTGTTTTTGTTCCTCTTCCTTGTTCTCAGTCGTCATTTCTTGTTTTTGTTCTACTTCCTCTTCCTTGTTCTCCGTTTCCATTTCTTGTTCCAACAAATTATCTTGCTGAGCTTCTAAAAGTTCTTGACTTACATCATTAATCGCGAATTGAATAGTTTCCTCGGAATTTTCGGTATTTGTACATGCGTCAATAGAGGTTCCGTTTTTCAGTTTTTCTTGGATTTCACTTAATTGGGATAGTATAGTAGTACGTTCATCCATTAGAGATTTATTAATTTCCAATGTGTATGTTTGAAGTTTCAATACAACTTGCTTTATATTACTGAGTTCGGTTGCCAGTACTTGATACCGGTGATCAAATTCGCTAAATTGACCATCTAGATTTTCACGAATACTTGTCTTTAATGTTTCCATATCTTTTGTTACATCAGATGTAGATACAGATTGATGATTACTTGTAAGAGGAGTATTATTCAACATATGACTCTCAATATGTAATAATCTTTTGTCAAAAACTGATATTACTTGCTGTAACGACATTGGACGCTGGGAGATTGACTCATGTGTAACTGATTGTGGATTGGAGTTAATATTAGGATTTGGTCTAGTTTGTGGTTGAGGTGTGGGTAACTGAGACATATTCGTTCTTCTTTGAACAGAGTTTTCAATCGGTGCGGAAGTAGGTTTAAATAATGGAGATGATACAATATTTCCTGCGCGTCTTCTTTTTGCGGCAGTAGTGGCAGATACACTCATAATTTAACTAATATAATATTGTTTTCGAAAAGCAATATTATTTCCAAACGAATATTAAGCAACCATATCCATTTTAATAGTAGGATGATATTCATATTTGGACAACCATTCTAAATCGTCTAAAGTATAGTCATTTATATTCTCATGTTTTGTTTTTATCGATATTTTTGGAAAATCATAAGGAGTTCTATCCAATTGCTCTTTAAGGGGATTTATATGATCTTCATATATGTGTGCGTTTCCTAAAAAATAAACAAATTCGTCGGGAATCAAATCGCAATGTTTTGCTATAATATGCGTTAAAAAAGAATAAGATGCTATGTTAAATGGCACGCCTAGACCCACATCACCACTGCGTTGGTATAGCGCACATGACAAATATTTTCCTTGTCGAACATTGAATTGTACTAATACATGACATGGTGGCAATGCCATTTCATCCAATTGTTGTGGATTCCATGCACTCATAATTAGTCTTCGTGAAGAACGCGTTTTTTCATTTTTAAGATCATTGATAATGTTTTGTAATTGATCAATTCCTTTTCCAGTATAATCAGTGTCACATGTCTGATAGGGTGCATTAAAATGACGCCATTGGTGACCATATACCGGACCAAGATCGTCTTCCAAACGTTCAGTTAATCCGCGACTGTCTAAAAACTCACGGCTCGCATTTGCGTCCCAAATATGTACGTTTTTCTCTTGAAGTTCTTTGTTACTGGTTGAACCGCGAATAAACCAACAGAGTTCATGGAAACATGTTTTCCACGCAACTCGCTTTGTTGTTAAAAGAGGTAATTGTCCGTTTTGTAGTGAAAAACGCATAGAATAACCAAATAGCGATCGCACATTACCGTTTCGCGATATTTCATTATGTCCTTTTTCAAAAACGTCTCGAATCAGTTGTAAATATTGTTGTTCTTCCATTATATGGAATAAGTGTAACTAATCTTTATGTTTTTACCATTTATATGATAATTCATTATACGTATGAAAGAAAAAATATATAGGAGCATTATATAGAATTGTTATGGATATATTACAAGAAGCCCGTGATATTAATAAAAAATCATTTCTCTCTCACGTGTTTTCCACCACTGATGAAGGAAAAGCAGAAATATTAAATGTTGTTCAATACGCAACTTTAGGCATTATTCCTGTTGTATTGTTAAATAAAGCAATCCAGAAGTTTATTCCGGAAGCTGACGGTGAAAAAGCAACCTTAGAACTTTTAGTCGAAGTGTTTCTTCAAGCTATTATTATGTTTTGCGGTATGATTTTGATTCATCGTTTCATTACTTATTTCCCAACATATAGTGGATTCAAATATGAAAATCTAACACTTACGAATGTTATCTTAGCATTTCTGGTGATCGTATTGAGTATTCAAACAAAATTGGGCATTAAAGTAAATATTTTAGCCGATCGCGCGATGGAATTATGGAATGGTCCAAGTGAAACACAACATGTTCAAAAACGCGGTTCTCTTCATAACAATAGTCAGTCTGATTATTTTGACAATATTGGCGAAGGACCCTCTTTTCCACCAGCACCTGTTGTGACCTCAAATAGTTCTCCGGCACCATCACAACAAGGACCTTCTCAACAAAACTCGTTTGATTTTGATGGACCTCAGGCAGCCAATGGTATGTTAGGTGGTTCTTTCGGATCATTCTTTTAATTATTATGCTCGTTATTCAATAAATATCTAGTGATATTTACTGAAAAATGATAAAATTAATATGTATTTTAAAATTAGTTATCGATGTTGTTTCGCGGATTTAAAGATGAGAAAAAAAAAGACGAAAATGAGGAATTGTCCAAGAACCTACAACAAGAAATGATTTCCTTAAAACGCGATTTTCATATTATTCAAAAGTTACGTAATCGTAATATTGTGGGTGCTTACTATGATAAAAAATTTATAAACTCTCCGTCGCATGATTATAATAAAAATAATAAAGTTACAATGGTTTCTACAAAACCACAGTATGTTAGTAAATACGGAAAATCGCATAATAAAACGAACGTTTTACCCAACCGCGTTTCTTATATGACACCTGAAGATACATTTGCACTGAAAATTGATTATAAGAAGAATAGTGAATTATTTTCTGAACAGTTTAATGAAGATGATTCATATCAATATTTACTTGATGAAAACGATGATGAAAACGATGATGAAGACGTAAGCAACCATAGTAATAGTGATAGTGAAACGGAAGAAGATGAAAATTTAAAAAACGAAGAAAAATTATTACAAGTTCAGTCAAATATTAGGAAACAGAAGGAAAACGAACAATATATTCAAGAATTACAAAAACATCAGGTCCAAGAAACAAATATTCAACACGACTTAGAAATATCAAACTATGAGGAAATATTAAGAAAATTTATAGAAAACGGACAGAAGATACAACAAAAACTGTATGTCGAGAATGAAGGAGGATGCGAATATATAATACCTAGAGTTTGTTATACAGTATGGCATACCAAAAATTTACCACCATTAATGCGGAAAAATTATGAAGATTTAAAAAGACAAAATCCATCTATTTGTTTTCATTTATACGATGAATCAGAGTGCTTTAATTTTATAAAAACAAATTTTGATAAAGAAGTATTGGATGCTTATGAAAAATTAGCCCCGTCTTCCTACAAATCAGATTTATGGAGATTTTGCGTGTTATATATACACGGTGGTATGTATATAGATATTAAATATAATACAATAAACAACTTTACTTTAGAACAATTATGCTGTAGAGAGCATTTTGTTATTGATCGGGCAAATACAAAGACAAATAATTGGTGGAACAAAGACGAACAAGGTATGTATACTGCTTTAATTGTGGTGTGTCCAAAAAATAAAATATTACGTCAGTGCATTTACGCAATCGTCGAAAATGTCGAAACATATTATTATGGTAAAAATGCGTTATATCCAACCGGTCCCGGACTCTTTGGTAAAAAGTTTTTCGGAGAAAATAAAAGTCCTCATTTATTAAATTCAATCGAATTATTTCATAATGAAGATAATGCAATCGTATATAAGCAATGTGCTATTTTGGATATATATGATGGATATCGTAATGAACAAAAAGAATATCAGAACAATTTTCACTACAGTTTATTATGGTCACAAAATTCAATTTACAACGTAAAATATCAAATTGTGCAAAATAAGATAACTCTTACTAGAAATGAACATTTACCAAATGTATTGTGTATATGTCATATTGGAAGTTATTACATATTTTCTAAAATGACAAAGTATATTGATAATCTAATTTCGGCACAATATGACGAATATAATTTGACCATTTATTTTAACATTATCGAAACAATATCGAAAGACGATTTCAAAAGACTTCAAGATAAGTACCCCAATGTACATTTCGTTGTATCTGAAAATTATGGTTTTGATATAGGTAGTTTTTTTCACATATTACAAATTATAAAAGATAAAAATGAAACTTACGATTATGTATTAAAAATTCATACTAAAACTGATAATGAAAAGCGTGAATATATGTTACAACCTATGTTAGGAAGCATTCAAACAATTCGAAAAATTATAAATCAAATGAATGAAAATACGAAAATTGGAATCTTAGCACCCAAAAAAGCGCGATGTATAGATGCACATGTTGATTTTGTTCGTAATCAACAATATTTACAGCAACTGTTATTTTGGTATTTTCAAGAAAATACACAGGTTATTAAACAACCTTATGTAACAGGAACAATGTTTTGGATGCGTTTTTCAATTATAGAACAATTGTTTATGAAAGTGAATATCATAAATATTATAAACTCATTTAATCATGTACATACTTTTGATTGGAATTGGTATTATTACTCAAATAATAAATATTTGAAAAATGAATCCCTACATAAAGAACGTCTATACGAACATTATCTCTTGCAGGGAAAAGCATTGGGGTTATCAGGAAACTTATATCACGCAACAAAATACAGTACTAATAGTTTTCAATTACGCGACGCAATGATTGAACATGCTTATGAACGATTTTTTTGTTATGGTACCCATCGTTTAGGATATAAATTAATGTTTATCAATTAAATTGAAATATTGTATTGTTTCATTATACAATGCAATATCTATTTATTTCCTAGGGAATTTACAATTTCCATTTGCTTTAACGAACGTTCCAATGCACGCTTTTTATCAATTCCTTGAAATAAATATTCTGTTTTTGGTGCCTGTTCATTTTTTTTAATTTGTTTATAAATAGTCTCGATTTTATCAGTAACACTTTCAAGTACGTCACGGTTTGGTAATATCTCGACGTTTGTATTTACATGCTCAGTCAATAAACTAATTGAATAATATAATAAGTATCTTCTTTTTTTATTTGATCCTTCAGTATATTTTATACAGAAGAGTTTGTTTAATGAATGGATCGTTTTTTTAATCAGTTCATTTGATTGTCCTTTACTATAATCTAGTAATATATCCCAAACGATCCAAATAATATTGTCTCGAAATTTATTCTCAACTTTGTATGTCCTGTGCTCACATTTCAATAACTGTTTTTTTTGCTTACACGTTTTTTCAAATTCTAATATCCATTCTATCCAATAAAATGCGTCGCTCATATTACGCGATTCGTTAGACAAAGAATAAGATAATTCATTTAATGCAATAAACAATTCTTTTGGATCCTTCGGTTTCATATTTTCATTCACGTATTCAGCATTTGGTGCTTTTAATTTACCCGATAATTGCGTCATATCAAAAGCATTTTCTGGTTTAATTTTAACTTGTTCAAAACTAGGTTTTTTATTCGACAAACATAACGTACACACTATTTCGGCAAATAATTTACGCGTTTTTTCGTCATTTCGTAATTCTAATTCGTTTATAATAGTGCTTTGTCCAATTATATTTCGAAATGTATTATAACGAAGTTCTAAGTATATGGCAATTTTCGGATTTCCTAAATGAATATATTTTGATGTATAATACAATATTATTTCCCATATTTCAGTATAATGACCTGCACATAAAAGTTCAGCACACCAATAACATGCCGGTTCAATATTTTTGGCCATCATTGAATCAATAAATTTTTTTTTGACTTCTGATTTTTTGAAATTTGAAAAACTAACTCCCCTAAAATCGACTGAACTACGAATATCATTAATTTCAATTATATCGGAGTCATTTATTGAAACCGTCGGTTGTTTTACTATTTGTATTGGTGGGTCGATCACATTTGGATCATAATTTGGATGGTTATTGGTCATCTTTATATTTAAAAACTATATAAATATTACTTTTATAACTTATACAGGATAAAATGATATTATGGTCATCTATTATGATGAATATTCTAGATGTAGATCTAGAAAGTAGAAATAAGATGCTATACGCAACAAATACATGGAGCGATATTTATTCAAAAAATGAATTCAATAAATATTTATGGAAGCATGGTTCGTTGTATGAATTAATGTTTCGTTTGTTAAACCCTAGTGATAAGTCTTCAACAAATAAAATAAAACATTGGAATGAAATTCGTAGTAATTCTTTCACAGGTAGTTCTGTAATAAATGAGATGGAAGATATTTTTTATCGTACTCAAAAATACCATCAAACAATCGGTCGTTTTTTTCTTCGATGTAGGTTGAAATATGCGAAACCAAAAATTCAGATGGATTTGGAGATGAATGATATTCAATTAAAATCTGGTTTATCTATGTCAATTTACCAAGATGGATATTTTTATTATTTTACATTGCGCGATTTAATCAATATATGTAACTCATCACTTTTGTATGCCGAATCCTTTTTTAACGAACCATATTTACCTAAAAATCCATATACAAATAATGAATTTCCAAAAGGAGTTTTAATGAATATATATCACGAAATTCGTTATTCAAATTATGAAATGCCAATATTATTACAATTGTTGTACAAAGAGTTTTTTAATATGGATAAGTTTTTAGAAAAAAATGAATATATATTACGCGAAGAAGTAATCAAAGATTTTTCGAAAAACGCACCAATAACCGATAAGATGGATGAAATTTCAGATATGCTACACATGAAATGTTTATCTAGAAAGTTTGTTTTTGATGAAGATTTTCCAGAAAAAAAAATACTAGAAGCCTTTGATGGACTTTTGTATTTTTATTTACTATCAGAATATTCGATGCGTAGTCATAGCAAACGCATGTTTTACCGTACATTGGTGCAATATAAGTTATTACAATTTTCCAATGCGAATTCTCAATTTGGTCGAAAGATATTTAAATCGATCAAAGAGCATGAATTTGGGACAAATGCAACCAAAATACGATGGAAGACGGAATTTATTGATGACTATCAAAGTATCAATATTGCGAAATTTCCAACAATGACTGGAATGATACGTTATATTACATTACACAAAAGTGATTATGAAAGTGATTACGACAGTGATGATATTACCGAAACTGACGAAAATGAAGATACAAACCACGTATCTCATCATATTGAAATAAGTAGTAATGATGACGCAGTGATTTATCCATATACGCCTGGACAAATTGTATTTAACAGCGATGATGAAGAAAATCGCGAATTAGAAGAAGGTGAAATAAACGAAAAAGACGATGAAAATAGCGAATAAGTAATAATTGTACTTGTTATAACATAAAAAATATTCTTTTTATGTTACATTGTGTGTTGTATTTTATTATTCTACAATAAGACGTGGAGTGATATTGATTGTTTGAAGTTCCTGTGACATTAGTTTGTACGCGTATGGAATATCCACTAGTGCAAAGTCGGTTGTATTATCACACGTTTTACAACTATGAATCGTGAATTTGTCATGATTAAACGATTTATTGTTTCCGTCGTTATATGCTGCGATCATACCACACTTTTTACAAATATGTACTTTGTATTTGTCCGATACATCATATAACCTTTCTCTACAGAATCTGGAAATACCATGAGACAACATAACATCACGTTCCATTTCTCCTATACGGAAACCACCATCACGACTTCTACCTTCAGCAGGTTGTCGAGTTAGATTTACCATTGGACCAATGGAACGACTATGTTGCTTGTCATTTACCATATGCTTTAACCGTTGATAAAATACCGGTCCAATGAAGATGTTTGTTTCCATCTGATCACCAGATAGTCCGTCATATAATACTTCGTTACCATAACTCTCATAACCCAACTTTTGTAGTTCTTGGGAAATTGTTTTTACGTCTAGATCTCCAAAACTAGTTCCATCACCAAACATACCAATTTCCAGTAGTACCTTTCCTAACAATGTTTCTTTTAATTGACCAATAGTCATTCGTGATGGAATAGCATGAGGATTAATAATCACATCCGGGCGAATACCATCTTTTGTAAATGGCATATCACATTCGGGAATAATATTACCAACTGTACCTTTTTGTCCATGTCTTGATGATACTTTGTCACCTAGAACCGGTTGTCTGAATGTACGAATGCGTACTTTGGCAAAATTATATCCATCACCATTGCGCCCTGTGAAATTTTTATCGATATATGTTTCTTCGGTTGTTCGGAATGTCTTACTCTGGTCTTCGTACTTGATGGTTTTGGTAGGATCATTGCGATTTTCTTTAATCGGAACAATCTTGGCAATAATGACATCACGATTTTCAACCAATGAATTTTCTGGAATAAATCCTTGAGAATTCAATTTATCATAATTTCCAAACTTCACGCCTTTGGTCTTTGTTGGATTTGGCTTACAGCGAATAATTTCGTCACGAATAATATTTTTATCCTCATCTTTTTCGGTATGATAAATGGTGGCACTGAATAATCCACGATCGATAGAACCTTTGTTAATAAGAACTGAATCCTCTTGGTTATAACCACTATGAGACATGATTGCTACGTGAATTTGTGTTCCAGAGGGCAGTTTGTTAAGTTCAATGAAATTCATTAATCGTGTATCCACTAAAGGACGCGATGGATATGTTAATACATAGGAAGTCTTGTCCATACGTCTTTCGAAATTTGTTGCATATACACCCATTGCCTGCTTACCCATAGCACATTGATACGTGTTTCTAGGTGCTTGATTATGGTCAGGAAATGGAATACACGATGCTAAAACGCCGAAAATAACACTTGGATGAATTTCACAATGCGAATATTGGATGGTTGCGTCCTTGTGTAAATAACCGTTTTTGTTTTTCATTGCGATTGTTGAATATTCCTGTTCCTCAGGATCGATATATTCAATCACCGCGTTATCTAATTTACATTCTGTGATTAGATCGTTCCAGGATAACTCATTCGATCGCAATTTGGCAAGAATGTCCTTCGTAATAAGTGCCTTGTTGTTTTTGACTCTGAGAACAGGACGAGTTAGGCGACCACCATCATTACAAATGCGAATTTCCAATCTTTTATAATCAAATACAATGGATGTATATACGTTAATAATACCTTTACATTTTTTATCGCGAATGTCGTCGTAAAATTCAACTGGTTGTAAAGTAATACCCACCCAGCAACCATTAATAAATATCTTTACCTTCCCCTGTAACTCATTTGGTGTAATTTCATCTACTTTCGTGATTCTTGGCAAGATATAATCGTACAATGAATGACTATTGGTAGGGATAGTCAAATGTGCCATGTAACTAATATTCTTGACAATACCAATTGACTGTCCCTCTGGTGTTTCGGCTGGACATAAGAATCCCCATGTAGTATTATGTAACTTTCTAGGAGCAATCAATTCGCCGCTTTTTTCTAATGGCGTATTAATACGTCGTAAATGACTCAAACTCGAAACATATGTAAGTCGATTCAGCACTTGTGCAACACCCACTTTACTACTATTTGCCTGCTTAATACTAAAATCACCTGTTGATAATGCCCTGGCAATTCCATTTTCAATTGTCATCGATTTCATGATCTTGTAGATATTCGTCATATTAATAATATTCTCGTAATCTTCCGATGAACGCCACGAACCATTATTGATTTCGCGAACAATTTGTTTCTGCATTTCCTTGACTAACTTATTGAAATAATTACGGAACAAATTATTTAATAATGTACCAGTCAATTCAATTCGCTTATTTAAATAAGAGTCGCGGTCACATGGCGCGATCCAACCTAAACTGGTCTGAAGAAGTTTGTTTGCCATATAACCTAACATATACAACTTCTGCGCCTTGGTGGTGCAGTGAGGAAACAAATCATTGTTTAGTACTTCGACCGCAAACTCGCGCTTCTTCTGAATTCCCTTCTCTTTTTCCATATTTATTGGAGTGTAAGCAACGTAACTAGTGATATGCTTAAGTGCGTCCTCTTCCGTCATATATTTATTGGCATCAATAATGGATGCTTGAAGACAATTTGTCAATTCAGCGTGCTTCTCATTATTTACATCTAGAACGATATATTCACATATTTCTTTATCACTCATTACACCTAGCGCACGAAACAAGACGAATAACTCAATAGGTTGTTTTACACGAGGGATCTGGATAAAGAGTCCATAACCAAATCCATTGTTTTTACTAGCAATCATCATTTCAATTTGCTTCGGAGAAATGCACTTATAGTCGGGTACAGATTTGATCTCAGCATACCATGTCCATTTGGTTGTATTTTTTCCATCGAAACATGATACGCGATTTTCAGCAGCGCGTTCTTGACCGAGTACCGTTTTCTCAGATCCTTTTACAATGAAATATCCACCACAATCCATTTCACATTCTCCAGTAAGTGATGGGTGAATATGATTGTTTTGCTTTAAAATGCAAATAGACGAACGTAACATGATGGGCATCTTTCCAATATTGATTTTAGGCAATGTCTTGTAAATAATGCGAGGATTATCCATTATTTCATTATTTCGAATGGTGTATTTAATATTCAAATCAATTGCCATGGTAGATGCATATGTGAAATTGCGAAGCTTTGCTTCATCGGGCAACATTATCTTTGTAGCACCATTGTTCTCGTGAATTTGAGGAGGATATAACTTAAAATTGTCGAATGAAATATCAACTTCTAACATGTACTTTTCTTTATCTGGTACATAGTCGTTTTCAGAATGAATATTTACAGGATTGAACATCTGAATAGTCCGCTGGATCTGGTAGTTTACAAAATTATTGTAAGACTCTATTTGATGTCGAACAAGACGCTCTAGATGTTGCCCTCGAAAATAAGATTCAATTATTTCGAACGGTTCCTCACTATAACTATCTAAATGCGATAAAACATTTTTTTCGATTTCATCAAGTTCTGGTATATTATTCGCGTCTTCTTTTTCAACATCAGGCATAGAAGTCTTCTTTGTTTTTTTTATACGAACAGATTTCCCCCTTTTTACAGGAATATCTGCTGGAATATTCGTTTTCATCGAAACTGACGAATCACAAGACATTTTTTCAATTGACATCATTTATTGATAGTAGATATTAACATATCATAAGAATCAATTTTTTATGTTCTTTCGCTAAGTTATAATTTGTCTATAAATACATTGTCATTGTAATTGTAATTTGTTGTAAAATATATAAATACAATTATCAAGTGAAATATAATGACTGAAAAATTCGTAGAAATATTGGATAAAATACAAGATCAAAAAAATAAACAATATGTCGATTTTTACCATTATATGAAAATGGCAGATTTGTATTATTTTCAGCAACAACTTCATCATCCTGTCTATTGTAACGAGAATCAAAGAATATGGACAGATCCAGTAAAGTTGTCTAGAAACTTTGATAATAATAATACATTATTATCGGAACGTTTATTTTCATCTTCTTTAACAGAAAAAGTGCCAGATACTCAACCAGAAACCAAACCAGTTATTAAAAAAACGAAAACTCACGCGATTGAAGTTGAAATTGAATCAATTGATGATTTATTGAAAATAATTGAAGAAAATGAATACAACGAGGAAACCGAATATAATATTGATTTACTTGCGTTAAATCGTATAAAAGAGGAACTTCAACAACTAAATTCAATGATTGGATTAGAAGATTTCAAAGGGCAAATATTAAATCAGTTATTGTATTTTATCCAAAATCTTCACATTGGGATCGAATCTGATTATATGCATAGTGTTTTATATGGTCCTCCTGGTACAGGAAAAACGGAAATAGCAACTATACTTGGTAAGATGTACTCAAAAATCGGTATTTTGAAAAATAATGTCTTTAAAAAGGTAAATCGTAGTGATTTAGTAGCCGGATATTTAGGACAAACTGCTATAAAAACTGCGAAAGTTATTGATGAATGTTTGGGTGGATGTTTGTTTATAGACGAGGCATATTCGCTTGCAAATAATTATGAAGGTGATAGTTTTACACGCGAATGTATCGATACTTTATGTGAATCTTTAAGTAAGCACAAAGGCGAGTTAATGGTTATTATTGCTGGATACAAAGAAGAGTTGAAAGCAACCTTCTTTTGTGCCAACCGTGGTTTAGAATCGCGTTTTATATGGAGATTTTACTTGGAAAAATACGATTTTAAGGAATTATATCAAATTTTTAATAAAAAGGTTCGTGAAAATAATTGGAATTTACAAAACAACGAGTGTGAATTGCTACTATGGTTCAAGAATCATTCGACACATTTTAAACATTTTGGACGAGATATAGAACAACTTTTTTCTTATGTGAAAATAAGTCACGGGAGACGTATATACGGTAAGAAAGAGGAGAAAAAATTAATTACAATCGATGATGTAAATAATGGATTTAAACAGTTTGAGAAACACAATTCATTACATGAAGATGTAAAACCACCAATCTACGGGTTATATGTATAATTCGTTAAATATTGTTCTTTAGATAAAATAAATGAATAAAACTATTTCTATAAATCCTGACTTATTTACATTTTCATCGTCCAAACGTAAATCAAGGAAAAAAGAACTGAAAATAAATTCGGAAATTAAGGTGAAACCTCCGGTTGGTGAAACACAAAAGAAACGTCTATTACGAAAACAAAATATTTTACGCCATTTACGTAAGCAACAAGAAGATAATTATAAACAACTCATGGAATCCAATGAAACAAAACCAAGGGTTCAAACAAATGAACGCAATAGTGATTTTCAAAGTGATTTCAAAGAATCAATTAGTTATTTTAAAAACTTACAAGAAACAACACCACAACATAATCATACTTCAAAAGTATATCATGAGATTTCTCCGCATATACAAGAAAATGTACAAGCATCATTGGAACCCATGGTGCATAACGATTCTTTTGATATCACACAAAATAGTGACCCCATACATTTATCCAAACCGATTATTCATCATGCTTCAAAACCAACATGGGGATGTTTAAAAAATGGATCGCTACCCACGTTTCGCGATTGGAAACGAAGTACTCAAAAAGGTGGTGATGTAAATGAATTGAAAAAACAACAAATTATGACAAATATAAGTAAAAAGAAGGATGTTCCTCAACCCAAATTAAAATATCGAAAGCAGAAAAAAACAATACGTCGAACGTATAAAGTCGGTAGATCTAAGATTTTTTCGAAAATTTCCGTTTTGGTTTCAAATAAAACTATTCGTAACAATATCATGAATAAATCACAAGAATTGAAACAATTACCAATTGAAGATGTACGACGTTATTTAATAAAACAAGGGTTTGTTCGCGTTGGTTCGTCAGCACCAAATGACGTATTGCGAAAAATGTATGAAACAACCCGACTAATCTGTGGTGAAGTCGAAAATCACAATACTGATAATTTATTGTATAATTATATGAATGATATTTAAGGTCTCTATGTTTATATCATATAGAGAACAATATATACACATGTAATAATTTGTATATTTTGTATATTTTATTTGTATATATATGTAGATACGGCTTTTACTATAAATACTATAAATCCTATTGTAGAAAATACATTAAATCCGTGGTCTATTTTATCATAACCAAGTTCTATCATATGTTCTTGTTTTGTAAGGTGTAGTTCGTAATTATCTATATGGTAATCATATTCTTGATCATTTTCCATGATATAGTGTTGCTTTTCAATAATAGGTCTTTGTGTTTCCGTATCCCAAAATTGTCCATAGTCATCACTATCATTTATCATGGAAATATGCTTATAAGGTGTATATATTTGAGTCATTTCTTTTTAATCTAACTTTTGTTGACATTATATTTTTTGGAAAAGGTCTGTCAATTTTATCTGTTCTTATATTCTTAGAGAATGATTTTTTATGATATTTTATAATACATATAAATAGTATAATTGTATTTATATAAACCATGAGCGAATCTATTTATGCAGAATATATTTCATTGACCCAGAAATATCAACAAACATATGGGAAAAATTGCGTTGTTTTATTACAAGTAGGTGCGTTTTTTGAGGTATATGGATTTCGAAATCACAAAGGAGAGGTCCAAGAAAGTGAAATTTGCGAGTTTTCACGTATTTGTAATCTAAACATTTCAGAGAAGAAGATTGAATTTCAATCAAAACAAGTATTGATGGCAGGATTTCGGGATTACACATTGGATAAATATCTTGAAAAATTAATAAATTCTTCGTTTAGTGCGGTCGTTTATGTCCAAGAAAAAGTAGGCGATAAAATAATTCGCGTTTTGGACAGTGTTCATTCACCTGGAACGTATATATCATACGACGAGGGTAATAGTGAGAAAATTACAAATAATATCGCATGTATTTGGATAGATGTTCATAAACCAATGTTGCAAAATAGAAGTTTGCTAAATAATGTTTCCAAGACGCGCGAAAATATCATTTGTGGTGTAGCTATAGCAAACATTTTTACTGGAACATCATATATTACAGAATTTCAACAACCTTTATCAATCCAACCATCGACGTTTGATGAACTTGAACGTGTTATTACTACTCATTCCCCCAGTGAAATAGTCTTTATTTCACCTTTTGATCAAGAGAAGATTAATTCCATTTTGCATTATTCTGGCATACAAAGTCGCGCGGTTCATTGTGTAAATAGTTCTACTTCAGAAAAAGTGGAACACTGTACTCAACAAAAATTTATATCACATTTGTTAGGAAAATTTTACGGAGAAGACGCATTAAACAATTGTGTAGAATTTAGCGTTTATCCAACAGCAACTCAATCATTTTGTTTCTTGTTAGACTTTGTCCAAGAACATAATCCAAATCTAGTGAAAAATATAGCCATTCCTATTTTTCATAACAACAACGAGATGTTACTTGCAAATCATACATTGAAACAATTGAATATTTTAGATGATCACTCGTTAGATAGCACACAACATGGTCATCTATCATCGGTTAATTCATTTTTAAATAAATGTTGCACACCGATGGGTCGTCGCAGGTTTTTTACGCAATTAGTAAATCCTACGACAGATCAAACCTGGTTGCAAAAAGAATATACTATGATTGCCGAATTATTAAATGAAACAATGTACCCATATGTTTCAACTACTCGTAAAACATTAGTGCAAATACGTGATATAGAAAAAATGTGTCGCCAAATAGTTATGCGAAAGATCTATCCATGTAGTTTGTATTATTTAGAGATGTCTATGCAACATATATTATCTATATACGAAGACATGAATGTAAATCCACTGGTCCAAGAATATTTAATGGGAAATACAATAGATATAAAACATGTTTGTTTGGAGGTATCAAAATTCTTACATAATCATTTGCATTTGGATATTTGTAAATCCGTTTCGTCTATGTCTATATTTGAAGAAAATATTATTCAACCTGGTGTCAGTGATGATATAGATACATTATTGCGCAATGTAAAAGAAAATCACGAACTATTTCATTATATTCATACTTTATTAAATGACGTTGTTCGTTCTGAAGATAAAAGCGATAAACCAATTGAGTATGTTAAAATTCATAATACGGAAAAATCCGGTGCAAGTCTTCAAATCACAAAAAAACGTGGTCAATTATTAAAGTCTTATATTAAAAAACACGGTGAAACTGTTATACCCAAATTGAACATGCAATGGAAGGAAGTCAAGTTATCAAACGCTTCAACAAGTTGTGATGAAATCGATTTTCCATTATTAACTAAAATTTGTCGCGATTTACTTCATCAAAAAGATTACATGAACAAACTAGTTTCAAAATCGTATCAAGATATTCTAGAAAGGTTGGAACATAATTATTACGAACATTTAGAAAAAATTGCCGAATACGTATCTAAAGTGGATTCTTTACATAATAAAGCATATATTGCTAGAGAATATAAATATTGCCAACCTGAAATTAACAAAGACTCTCAAAAGGCATATGTAAATTGCAATGGACTTCGACATGTATTAATTGAACACATTCAAACCAATGAAATTTATGTTGCCAATGATATTGTGTTGGGGAATAATGAACAAAACGGAGTTTTGCTGTATGGTACAAATGCTGTCGGAAAAACCAGTTTTATTCGTGCTCTTGGTATTTCGATTATTATGGCACAAGCGGGAATGTATGTACCGTGTTCATCTTTTGTTTATAAACCATATGGTGCTATTTTTTCACGCATTCTGGGTAATGACAATTTATTTAAAGGGTTATCTACCTTTGCCGTAGAAATGTCTGAACTACGAGTTATTTTGAAATTGTCTGATGAAAATAGTTTGATATTGGGCGATGAACTATGCTCTGGCACTGAAACCGAGTCGGCACTTAGTATTTTCGTCGCTGGTTTGACAAATATGCATGAAAAAGGATCTTCTTTTATCTTTGCAACACATTTTCATGAGATTATTCATTATGATGAAGTACAAAAATTAGATAAATTGTTTTTGAAACATATGGCAGTACATTATGACCGCGAAATAGACGCGCTCGTATATGATCGTAAGTTGATGAATGGTCCGGGTAATCGCATGTATGGTTTGGAAGTATGCAAGTCATTGTATTTGCCTGAAGATTTTTTACAACAAGCATATAGTATTCGTCGCAAGTATTTTCCCGATACGAAAGGGGAACTTTCCCATTCTATTAGTAAATATAACGCAAGTAAAATTCGGGGTATGTGCGAATTGTGTAATAATGAACTGGGTGAGGAAATTCATCATTTATATCAACAAAAAGACGCAGATGAAGATGGATTTATTCAAACTGAAAATGGCGGAGTTGTTCATAAAAATCATCCGGCAAATTTAATGTCAGTATGTCAAGAATGTCATGACAGTTATCATTCGAATTTAGATAACTCTACCTTAATACGTAAAAAGACGAGTAAAGGATATAAAATTGAAGGTCTTTAATGAAAGTAAGAGAAGATATAAAGAAATCAAAGATGAATAGTAACGTATTTAATTTTCAAGCGCTTAAAAATAATCATGTCGATGAAGTATCGGATGAAATGAGTTGTTCTACATGTGATACAGAGAATGATAGTGATCTATCGATTATCGCATTAAGTAATGAGGATGACAATAATCAACTACAAGTATTGACACTTGCGGACCTGGAGTCGTCTTTTCCTGATAGGGGGCGAATGACACTTGCCGAATTGGAGTGTTCCGACGTTGATGACATGCTATCGGAAATATCTACAGTATGTTATGACGAATCCGATCATATGGAATGGGATGGAAGTAAAACATTGCCAATTGGTGCGGTCAGTCCATTTAATATTGAGGATGTAAATGAAGCACAACGTCTAGGATTAAATGTTTGCGAAATGTTTCAAATGTATCGCGAAATGAACAGTTACGAGGACTCCGATAAATACAAAAATGACTGTCCTCCTGAATGGCCATTACATGTAGGAATTAACGGTTCTTATGAGGACGAAGGGTTTTGTGAGAGTTATTATGGATAAAACACGGAAATACAAAAAAGAAACGAAAGAAAATAAAATAAAAAATAACTACATCTGACCCAGTAGTTATTTTTTTTGAAAGTATATGAAATATTGGATTTATATAGAGATAATTTTTTCACATTCTATATTTACCGAACCAATGGTTTTTGTTTTATGGACGTTTTTCACCAGAGTATAGATAATATCCACATTTTTTTGATTATTCAGTTTTGAATATTGCTTACACAATAGCGCACCTTGTTTTATGACATATTTAAAATCCTTGCGATTTAATTCTTCATCTAACTTGGCAATTACATGACATGATGATTGATTATGTATATGAAACCAGATATGATGATCTTCTGAATCATCGATAATATCAAAATTCTCTTTCGCATTTTTACCAATGACAAATTCAACCTCAATATTCAGTTTCGGAATTACAACTATTTTTGATACTACCATGGTTTATATTTTTTGATTACCCACTAAACTCAAACTTATAGATTCAATTTTATTTACAATTTCCATAACAGTCACCTTTATAATAATAAACGTCTTTATTTTTGATTGTAGTGTCACTGTATATTACTTTATTTGTTGGACCACTTTTATTTCCTTCTACACATTTTATACCACCTACCAATACACAACAATCAGTCGACGAGCAAACATTCGTTGGTAACCCATTACATTTTTCTTCAATTGTATTCATGAGATTCCCTTTTGTATTACAGAAACCATGCGGATTTCCTTCGCGAAGACTCTCGGGTTTGGACTGAAACGGATATTCATTCAAATAAACCATTTCGGAATAAGATGGTACATAACCCATCCCTCCATATTTTACAGTTCCTGGTTCGTAATACACGGGTTTGGGAGTTACCTTTTCTACTGTTAAACCTTTAGTCAATTCAGGATGATTCACCATAGAATGATGACTAGTTTCATAATCAGGACCTGACGCGGACGGTGTTCGTAATAATGCGTCTTCAGGTACTATATCAGTTTCTCTTAATGCAGGAGAAGGAGCCGGAGCAGGAGAAGGAGAAAACACTTGACCAATTACACGACTTATTATTAGTTTAAATTTTCCCACTGTATCATTGTATCCACCCACGCTCAATATATAATCTTTATTACCCGATAACTCTAGTGAAATAATATTATCATTACTAGCAATTTCACCGTATGCTTCTCCTTTAAATGTTCGCGATGTACCTCCAGGGGCGCTTTTTTCATACAAACGTATATATGTCTCTAGACCGGACGTCTTAAATGTATAAGTACCGTTTTGTAAAGGTTGTATTTTATAATTAATTGTCTTTTCTTGTGCTGATTTTGTTGATTGTTTAATTTCATTATGATTTGTATATTCGTTTGTCATATTAAAAGCAACATCTATTATCTCTTCTTCTAATGGTTGATCGATTTCTCGCGATGTAATTATAGTTTCTTTCTTATAAAATTTAACGTTATATCTTCCCATATTTAATGAACCCACACTTGCTGAAATATCTGGGTTAGAGCGAATATATATCCAAGTATCATCATCATCTATTAACTCATCATCTATTGGTTTTATAAAATATTCTTCTCCTTCTACATCTATTTTTAATTTCCAATTGGCAATTAATTCATTACGAAGGGTATTTGGAGCATCTTCAATATATTCTAAAGAGTGTCCTAGCATTCCCGATGCGGTAGCATTATCATTTACCTGAATATCACCTCTTTTTAATGCGATCCTATTATAAGAATACCAGAAAATATTGACATTTTCGACAGAGAACACATAATTATATTCATCTGTTTCCATTGGTTCTTTCATGATTTTCTTAAATATTGCTTCTATTTCGCTTTGAAATAGATAATATACTAACCATAACAAAAAAGCAACCATTAATCCGTGTTGGATACTTTGTGTATTTGATTGTGAAAGAATATTTTGAAGAGACACTATTTTTAATTTACCTAAATATTTCGGTTCTATCGTTAGTAATAATACAATTGCAAATACAATCAATGTAGTAATCATTCTTTAAGATATTTAGACATAATAATAATGATAAAATTGAATTAAAAAGTTCTCATAAGTTATATACAAAGTAAAAAAATGATCATTCCTGTAAAATGTTTCACATGCGGACACGTATTGGCCGATAAATATCGGTATTTTCAAGATGAAGTTCGACGTATTAAAATTCAACAAGGACAAAGCACACAAAAAGTTGTCTATTTGACAAAGGAGAATATTGAAAAAACACCAGAAGGAACTGTATTGGATAATTTACGTTTGACCAATGTTTGCTGTCGCCGTCATATGCTTACACATGTAGATATTGAATAATTATTAAAAAACTTAATGTTGCGATAATATATAATATATGCCAAAAACAACAAAAAGACGAGGAAAAACACCTAAACGCAGAAGTCCTAAAAGGAGTAAAACTGTAAAAAGGGGATATAAAAAAATGAAGGGCGGGGTTGGATTTAATCCTGTTTTTTCTACAGATCAGTTGCCAAATGATAGATATTATGATTTAAATAAATATGTTCCCGACTTACAAAGAAGTCCGGAAGTAGTTGATTCCCGATTATTACCTAACATGATTGGCGGAAAAACACGAAAGAGAAGAAGAAATAAATATCGTAAAAGAAAAATGCGTGGAGGTTCGTTGATTGGAACTGATTTAGTAACGGGGATAAATACAACAAATACAAACGATGTTTTTGCGTTTGGTTCTTCAGGGGGAACTAAATTTATGTATGATACTATAAACGCAAAACCGATCGATAATGGTCCTCATATGAGTCACATTACAAATGTTGAACCGAATTTAGTATAATTCGTATAATAAATAATTATGTTTGTTTATTATATAAGTAATGGCTATTACTGGTTTGCGAAAGTTGTGTACTCCTTCATATGTATATTTAGTAATTTCTTCTATTGCTCTTATTGTTATGTTATATCAAAATATGGGTAATGTTAATACATACTGTTTAGGAGATTATAGTTGTTCTGTATCAAGTACCGCGTTAATTTTTATCATCAAGGCAGTATATATTTTGTTTTGGACATGGGTATTAAACCTTATGTGTAAGGCCAATGCTACTAATATTGCTTGGTTGGTACTGTTACTACCAGTTATTATTATGTTTATATTAATTGGCGCAATGATGATCTCTAACTAAATCTTTGCTATAAAATGATCTTTTTATCATTTTATAAGCGTTATCGTAAAATTGATTTAAATATAATGCCAGAATATAATAGTATATTCAAGAACCATGGAACCCATGTTGAAAAATTTTTCCGAAGATCAAGATGTATTGAAGTTCACCCTTCATAATATTGAGGTTTGTTTTGCTAACGCAATTCGTAGAACCATCTTGTCTGATATTCCAACCATTGTTATACGTAGTGAAACTCATGATATTAATCAATGTAATATTAAAGTGAATACTAGTCGCCTTCATAATGAAATATTGAAACAACGTATAAGTTGTATCCCAATTCACAGTACATTATTGCGCGATAATGAAAGCAAAAAAGCACTCCCTACAAATTATTCTTTGGTAGTCGATGTAGAAAATACAACCGACAATATATTGTATGTTACAACCGAAGACTTTAGGTTGCGCGATAATAGCAATGGTGATATTTTATCGAAAGACGCGATGGATAAATTATTTCCAGGATTGTTTCCGAAAAATACATTGACACAAAGTTACATTGATTTAGTTCGATTACGACCTAAAGTTGGAAATGATATTCCCGGAGAACATTTCTCAATGGTTGCCGAATTTAGTGTCGCGACAGCAAAAGACAATAGCATGTTTAATGTTGTTTCTAAATGTGCTTATGGTAACACTATGGATTCTACAAAGGCGTCATCCGCATGGGACGCACAAGAAGAGAAATTGCGCAAGGACGGCGAAAGTGAAGGTGATATTAAATTTCAAAAAGATAACTTTCGCATATTAGACGCACAGCGACATTACGAGAAAAATAGTTTTGATTTCGTTATACAGACCCTTGGAGTCTATGATAATAAAGATCTAGTACGAAAATCGTGCGCGGTTATTCAAAATAAACTAATCGATTTAGTACAAATTATCGATAATGCCGAAATGCCAATCTTTACCGGAGAAACGACGATGGAAAATTGTTTCGATATTCACTTAGAAAATGAAGACTACACAATTGGTAAAATTTTAGAATATATGTTATACACGAAGTTTTATCAAGGAGACAACAGTTTGAACTTTTGTGGTTTTAAGAAATTTCATCCACATGATTCTAAGTCAGTTATTCGCGTTGCTTTTATGAAGAAAACCGACAAAACTGTCGTCAATCGTTATTTACGCGAAGCATGTGTAGATGCACAGCAAGTCTGCAAGGATATTTATCAATTGTTTAAATAAATATAAAAATAAATGTGTATGTTTCATTATGTTCCGTTTTTTATTATGTTGTTTTCCATGGAATCATAAATTACATCATGTTCGTGATGAAAATATGAAACCGTTTGTTCCAGATTTTAAAGAATGTAAGGTGATTGGTGTTTATGATGGTGACACAATCACAGTTGCGGCTTATTTGAAAAAAGATCCTCAGTGTTATAAATTTAAGGTTCGATTGAGTGGCATTGATAGTCCTGAAATGCGAGGGTCGTCAGATAACGAAAAAAAACATGCTATCGAGTCGCGTGACGCTTTAAAAGAGCAAATATTGGATAAAATAGTTTGTCTAGATATAAGTGGATTGGAAAAATATGGACGTATTCTAGCAGATGTTATTTATGATGGCAAAAATATGAATGAATGGATGTTGAATAATCATTATGCTGTACCATATGATGGGAAAACAAAAAAACGCGATCCAAAGTGGGATACATAATGTCCTGTAAATGCGTTAGATGTTAAATAATACTTATTTTATCATTATTTAACAAGTAAAGTTGATTATCTTGGAAAATGTATCTATATGTAAAGATGCGCTTCCAATAAGCAGTCCATTTACATTTTCTTGATTTAAAATATCACCAGCATTTTTTTCATTCACACTCCCTCCGTATTGAATATACATCTTCTTTGAAGCATTTTCAGAATAATTGACTTTTATCCAGTTTCGAATAGATTGATGTACGTCTTCTATGATTTCAGGTGTTGCGTTTAAACCGGTTCCGATTGCCCATATGGGTTCATATGCTATCGCCACATTGTTCAATTCTGTTTCATCACAATTTAATAAGCATTCACTTAACTGTTTTTCACATGTTTCCTTGTTTAAACCTTTTTCGTATTCATCTTTATTTTCACCAATACATAAAATACAATACAAATTTGATTTGAGTATTTGTTTCACTTTTTGATTAATCCTTTTATTTGTATCATTGAATATTTGTCTTCTTTCACTATGTCCGGCTAAAATATACGAGCAACCTATTGATTTTAACATAGATATTGATACAGCACTTGTGTAAGGACCACATGTTTCAGTATAACAGTCTTGAGCACCAAGTAATATTTTCGTATTTTCAAGTAATTTTGAAATAGGATGTATAAACGGAAATGGTACAAATAATATAATTTTTGTATCTTTTGATATGTTTTCACTATATTCTTTGATATCATTTATTAAATCAACCGCATTCTCAAACGTTTCTGGATTCATTTTCCAATTTGCACATATAATTACGTTTTGTTTGTTCATATATACATGTTGCATATATAATTGGAATGACTAAATAATTTTTGTATAGTGAGTATCTTCATAAAACGAATCACACTTATATAACTATTTATATGTGTTTGTAGAAAACAAATATAATAAAAATATAAAATTGAATGAATATCATTGGTTATATTTACTGGAACGAAGTATAAAGATGGAAAAACGTTTAAATGGTAAAGTAGAAGGATATGTTACTACCTTCAAAAATGATATACGAAATAAGATTATTTCGTTAAAATTAAATGAAAATACCGAAGTTGGATCTTTATTGGAATATATTTATGATTATGATCGTTTATGTTTAGATAAAAATGATTTTGTTAAACGAAAACGTGTAAAAAATTCAATACCTGAAAATAATAGATGTTTAGCAAAACGTGCGAATGGCGAGCAATGCACTAGACGTAGAAAGGATGTTGAATTTTGCGGGACTCATTCAAAAGGGACGCCACACGGACTAATTGATGCGAATGTTGATGATATTCAACCGCAACAGAGATCAATCGAGGTGTTTGCGCAGAATATAAGAGGGATTGTTTATTATATTGATAAGTATAATAATGTATATAATACCGAAGAAATAATGTCTAATAAATTAAATCCGCAGGTAGTAGCAAAATGGGAAAAAAATAATGATGAATATTCTATTCCCGAATTTAATATTTAAGAATCAGATTGTATCTTACGTAAGATAGTTTCTTTCGTATTTTCTTCACGATTTGCCAAAATATAATTGTTTAATTCACTTGCTTTATTTGGGTCACCATTGTAATATTGAGAAAGTATATTTAGAAGCATTTTTTTTGAAATCGGTTTTTTGGTTTTTCTCGTTTTATATTCTAATTTACCATCTTTTAAATCAAAACTATCTATTTCCTTTTCTTTCATTGATTGTAATAATCCATTTGAAATATTATCCTTTTTCTTTTTTCGTATGTTTAATTCTTCCTTTAATGTCCTCATTTCATTATCTAATTTTACCCATTCTTTTACTGAATTTATAATTTGTGTATTTACTTCCATATAATTCATAATATATCCGTTTTTTTATATTGTATTTAATTCTTTTTTTTAGTTATTTAGTATATACATATGTATCTTTTGAATAATCGAGGACATAATAAATATAATTATAGACCATCTATGCGTCAACAAAGTCTTATGATGCCAATTCAACATATGCCTTCTATACACGCAAACGACGAACCAGTTGTCTCTGTACCGAAACCGCGAGTGAAAGAAATGTTATGGGGTGAACCGACCTGGTTTTTATTTCACACGTTGGCAGAAAAAATAAAAGAAAGTGAATTTTCTACATTAAGACAAGAATTCCTGAATCATATTTTAAAAATTTGTAATAATTTACCTTGCCCCACATGCGCACAACACGCAACACAGTATATGAATAGTGTCAATTTCAATAATATTCAAACAAAAGAGCAGTTAAAACTCTTTTTATTTGCCTTTCATAACAGTATAAATAAACGTAAAGACTATGAATCATTTCATGTAAATGAATTAAGTAAATATAGCGAGGCAGTCACTGTAAATATTGTCCGTAATTTTTTTCATCATTTTTCAAAACGGAGTTATAATGTTCGTATGGCAGTTGATAATATGCATCGACAAAAGATGCTGAAAGAATTCCGTGTATGGTTAGAAGAACATGTGTATAGTTTTTACGAATAACTTACACTTTTTCTCATTTAAAACGCCGATTTTATAAATAATTCTTCTTGATTTTTCGTGTCTTTTTATTTGATACATATTTTTCAGGTCTTTCATATGCTCCCTTAAAAATATTTCTATATTTTTCTTTTGGTATTTTTTCTAATACTTTTGATATGTTATTTTTTTAATTCTATATGAGTTAAACCATCTAATTTTTGTAATTTTGATTTTAGCATACTAAAGTACTTCTCTATTGAGTTGGTAAAATGTTGATATGGAACAGCATATAAAATGTTATTATGTTTATTTACTAATTCTTTTATTTTTTCATTTCTATGAGAACTCGCATTATCCAATATAATTAAGTTATTTCTTAATTTACTTGTAATATTCTTTTCTAAAAACTCAATTAATCTATCTGTATTAATACCACCTTTTTCATATAAATCCCATTCTATTACACCTTCTACCGAAATAGCAAATATTCCTGTATATTTTTGAATACTTCTTGAGATTGCGTTTTTATGATACATCGTTTTCCTTTTTCACTATAACAATGATTTCGTTTTTGTAAAGATTTTATACTTGTTTCATCAATACAAATAATATCTTCTAATTTATATTTTTTAACTTCATCATAAAAATTTTTAATGTTTTTATTTATATCAATATCTTTACCAAAACTCTTTATAGGTTCGTGTCGTATTCGTGTCATTTTCAAAGTAATATTATTGTCACGAATAATTCTATGAATATGCGACTTATTCAAATCTAATGTAGGGTATTTATTTTTCAATAAATGTAATAAATCATTTATAGTAATTGTTTTATTTTTCTTAATTTCTTGTAGTAAAAACTCAACATGTTCTTTATGAACTTTGTATGCTTTGGGTATTCTATTATAACCAGTCAATTCACCATCTTTTTATACTTATCAACCCAACGCATTAAACTTCTTGGAGAACATTTGAAAATCTCACAAACTTCTTTTTGTGTTATATCTTCCACTAAATAATATTGAACAGCTGTTAATTTATAATCATCGCTTTTATGCTTCATTTTTATATTTATAACATAATTAATTTTTAAGATTAAAATTATATTTTGAATTTATTATATTATCCAAATAAATATTATCATTGTTATTAACAAATTCCAGACCATTACTAACTGATAAAGTATGTAATTCTAAAAAATTAATATTATCATTGTATGTAAATATGTTGTGATTTTGTTCTTTATTTGGTATATGAAAAATAACTAATAGTGTATAATTAGATGTATATTTTGAAAATTTATTATTAAATTCAATCATTTTATTTTTTATATTTTCATCAACATTATTCATATTAACAAATATCATAATAAATAACTTATGTTCTTGTTTTTGAAGTAAATTTTTAAATCTATCAACGCATCTTACATAATAATTATAATGGTCTATATTTATTAACGGATTGTGATGATTAAACATTGTATTATGGTATTTTGAATGTCCGCATTTTGATTGTGAAATATTAACATAATATGATTTATCTAAAAAAATATTAAAATTATCTTCTATACAATGTATAATATTATCACAATTTAAAAAAATCCAATCAAAAGGATAAGAACATAATTTTAAATTATTTCTTTTCAATATTTGAGAACTATGGCACAATGAACCTAACGAAGAGGTATAATTTATTTCTAACATATATATTATAGTAATATGTTTTTTTACCAATAAATTAATCGGCGTTTTAAATGAGAAAAGGTGTAAAATAATATAAACTAAGTATTATATTATTCTATTATGTTTTGTAGTCAACAAGGTGAGGATTTATATATTCTAAAAAATTATATTAATAAACCCGTTACCAATGGAAGGTTTGTTGAGATAGGTGCAGTAGATGGATTTCGATATTCGAATACATTCTTTTTTGAAAAAGAGTTTGGCTATAAAGGTATGCTAGTTGAACCTCAAAAACGCATGTTTGAATTTTTAACACAAAATAGAGGTGATAATATACTTATAAATAAAGTAATTACTAACACAAAAGGAAATGTTCCATTTATAGGCGATACGCCATGTGGGGGTATGGAAAAACATATGTCTGAAAAGTCAAAAAATGATTGGCACAAAGATAGTAAAACTACTCTTTTAGAAACATCGCAATTTGATATATTGTTTGAAACATATAATTATGACTATATTGATATTTTTTCATTGGATGTTGAAGGGGGCGAATTGGACGTATTAAACACGATTGACTTTACAAAAACAGAAATATATATAATGTGTATTGAACTAGATGGTCATGATATAGTGAAAGACGAACAATGTCGTGAATTGTTACGGATTCACGGTTTTACTTTTCATAAAAAACTGTTCATAAATGAATTTTGGGTGAATGAAAATTATAGTCGCAAAGATTTACTGTTTGATAGTGAAATGCCCTTCTTTTTCTCTAGTATTGATAAAAAAACGAAACAAAATAATCTTGGGGTCTTTCCGTTTGTTGAGTATCATTTAATTGATGATATAAACGACGAGTTTAATACATAATATATATAATATTGTATTCATAGTATATAATGTCGATTATACCCGTTGAATATTGGTATGATCCAAATCATACCGGAACATTACGTATTTTAGACCCTAATACCAAAACTATATATGGAAGTGATCCTAGAGAACTTAAATGGAAGGTCTTTTTTGATTATAAAGATCATCATACTTTAGTGGTTGATTTTGAAACGAAAAAAAAACATCATGGGCGAACTATTTTAGAAACAACCTACAAAAATATGCGCAACGAACTACATTGGTCTGATGGAAATGTTTGGAGACGTATTCGACTCGATCCATCTATCGTCTTGGATTATTATAAACACTAAATATCTTATTTTAAATATAAGATATTCATTTACTTCTTAATAGGTCGGCATTTATATAAACTCTTGGTCGGTTTTGAACACACGTCTTTGTTACTAATTCCACTCATATAGGCCAAATTCGGCGCATTCGTCGCATCAATAATCATAGCCCATATTGTACCCATTAATGCACCTAGAATTAATGAAATAAGTAAGTATTTTGGACTAGAGCATAAATTATTCGTACTCCACATCATATCGGCAATAATTAATATAGGGAATACTATAAAGGTTGCGATATTCTGGGTCTGTAGATTGTTAATTGATATAAAATATGCCAAATAGGATAATGTGTAACCAAATACAGTTTGACTTAGTGGCAGTACTGAAATCGGTTGAGAATTACCTAATGTTAATTGAGTACAACGGATTTTGGAATAATCAGTTGGCATTAATCCCTTTGGTGGAGAAAAACTCTTTAATATATTTCCAAGAAGCACAACTACGATCGTTGCCACTAATAATCCAATCAAATAGATAACCCCCTTTAAATCTTGGTTAAATAGAGATTGTAGTGTAAAATAACTGACAATAATAAAAGGTGCCAGTCTAAAAAACATGTACAGTATGTTAATAATGTTGAGATCCATTTACAATTTCTTTATATTAGTATTAGAAATTGTAAACCACTAAAGTTTGTTTATTCTTATTTACTCAAATATGTGTTTGAGTACTTCGTCGATGTGATCGACGGCATGAAAAGTAATTTCTTTCAAGTCCAAGACACTATTATATTTTGTTAAAAATTCTTGGAAATCCTCTTCGTTTTCAACGGGATATAAAATCGTTCTCACACCTGCGCGAATGCTTCCTAAAATCTTGGAGTCAAGACCACCTATTGCTGTAATTCTTCCGCGTAAATTTGTTTCACCTGTCATAGACACTGTGTTATTAATGGGTTTATTATTTAATAAACTATAAATTGCTGAAGTTATGGCACCACCAGCAGAAGGACCATCCTTATTCACAGCTCCTTCGGGACAATGAATATGAATACCTTGGTTTTTCGTTTCCTCAAACTGTTTCATTAATTCTTTTTGTCTTTCAGGAGGGGTTAATGACCAAGCAAGAGTCTTCGCTACGGTCATACTCTCTTTCATGACATCACCCTGCATACCCGTGAGTTTCAAGTCCAAGAAGTTACTTGCAGGGAAGAAACGTGTCTCAATGGGGATAATACCTCCTTTTCCTAAGGCATTTGCCCACATACCATTCATGGTACCCACAAGAGGTTCTTTGTGGATTTTCATATCACTTACCTTTCTATTCTTCTTTAAAAACTTTGTTCCTAAATCTTCGATTGTTATATTGACAGGGAGTTCTATGACATCATCATTCTCATTTGCGTCCAAGAGAGTTAAATTAATTTCACCGTATAAATCGAAGAGAATTTCCTTTAATTTTCTTACACCAGGTTCCATTGTGTATGTCTCAATAATGTATTTGACTACCTCTTCTGAAAGATTCACAGTATTATCGAAACCCATTTTCTCGTTTAACTCTGGTTTAATAAATTTATCCACAATTACGATCTTATCTGTCCAAGAAAGATTGTCAAAACGAATGCGGTGAATACGATCCAACAAAATACGATCAATTTGATTAGGGTCGTTGTAAGAAAAGATGAATAAAGCTTTCGACAAATCAAAAGGAATGCCACTGAAGAAACGATCCTGAAACTCATCGTTTTGTGTTCCATCAATTAAATGGGTTAAAATACCGATAATTTCACGACCTTGTTCAGTTTTACTTACTTTATCTAACTCGTCAATATAGATAATTGGATTCATACACTTACTCTCCATCAGTACATCAACCACCTTACCCCAAGTGGAATTGACATAGGTGTAATTATGACCTTCTAATGTAGAACCATTTGACGAACCACCAAGAGCAATAAACGAAAAGGGACGATGAACACCATTTTCATCCTCTAGACAACTTGCCAAACCACGCTTGGCCAATGAGGTTTTACCCACACCAGGAGACCCTTCGAAACCAAAACAATAACCCTTTTGCTCACCATTAATCCATTGACCAACAATTTTTAAAATCTGACGTTTTGCTTCGTCGTGACCGTAAATACAGTCATCCAAATCGTCCTTGATCTTTTTCATGGAAACATCTACATTATGTAATTCGTCATGAATATTTGTCAATTGTTTGTGAATATTGATATTTATATGACTGGGGTTAATAATATTTAATGCCTCATATACCTCCTTCTTTAATGATTTGTCTGTATTGGCATTGTCTAGATATTTACGGAGATGCTTTAATAAAGACTCTTTGTTGCGATCCTCCTTTGGAATAGTATTTACAAAAATATTCATTAATTGGGTTAGTGTAGTCTTGTTTTTCTTGGACAGTTTAGATTTACATTCTTCAATGGATGTTACTAATGACTTACTGTCAATATCATCCACCGCACTTTTAATTTCGTAAAGTGTGTATTTGTTCTTTTGTTGAACATTGGCATCAATCATGTGACTCATGTTCTTGAATGTATCATTCAATGAATCCATTTTACATAAGATAGGTTCCTTTCTGAATATTCCAAATGGGATCTTTACAAGTGCCTCTAAATATTGTTTGGATTTACTACCCTGATCGTCAGAACGACTCTTTACCTCCTTCAATTTCATTAATGCTTTGTCCTTAATTTTGGGTTCAGCCTTCATTAACAATACTTGTTGCTCCAACGAAATTTTTGAAGTGTCACATGACTCTAGTGCATTCTGTGTGAATTCAATTGTGTTAATCATCGTTTCTTTAAAATATTGCTTTAATTTCCAAGGTAAGGTTTCGTATAAGATTGTTTGTTCGGTAGTATCCGTATTTTCGGTATTCTCATTCGCACCTAGTAAATCGTATAACATATACGCAATATACTGGACCTCATTGTCTAAATTATAAATGAGTAAATTTACCAACATTTTACGTCTGGAATTAGTTTCCATTTCAAAAAACTTTTTAACAATGTTTTCTACCTTGTTGTTTTTTACATAATCAATGTCTGTTTTCATTATTTCAAACTTTTTTGAGAAATCAAGGTTGCTAAATATTAATAATTCCTTTAATGTAATGCTTTCGATAAAACGTTGTACTAACTCCTTGTTCGATTCATGTTCAAGTAGAACTGTTTCAATTTCACTCAATCGGATTTTCACATATTCATTATTTTGTAAATATTGAAGAGGAATGTCTTTTACTAATCCTGAAACGCATAATAATTTCTTATCTTCACTATTTCTTATGATCGTTCTTAGTCCATATACAGATTGATGAACAGATGAATACATTGTAGATGGTTCAAAACATTCTAGATGACTTGATTTATCAATTTGAATGGTGTAGCTAGTTATTTTATTCATTATATCCTCGTCCGAAACTTCGACCTCCTTCCATGGCAAATTTTTATAACCAACCGGAATGAGATATTTCTCAATAAGTGCCAGTTTGCTTGAAATATAAGCATTCTCCTTGTCATAACTATCAATACTATTGTATTTTGTACCAAACACTACATAATATATATCGTTTATAGAGTATGTTCCGTATGTTGAAAAAACCACAGATAATTTATCAAAAATGGTTTGAATAATAGTTAAGGTTCCGTTCATATCAGTCTCTGAAATAGGCATCTTTACTTTGATGTCATTTGCCAATTCGTATATAGTGTGTAAATGATCTGTACATTGTCCGACACTTGTTTTAGTGAAAATATCATATTGCTTGCAATATTCTAAAGAAAGGTACGTACGCTGAATTATATCAATGACCTGATCTAATTTCTTGTCGATGAAATTATTAAATTCACCGTTATTTACCTTTTGAGGCAAATTTATAGAGGGATTTGTTTTTGGTACTTTAACCATTCTGTATAATGTAATAATATATTAAATTAATTTATAACAAATATTTAAACCATATAAATGTTTATTCGTATTACTATCTATCAACATGGGAATTCCTAGTTATTTCTCGTATATTATTAAGAATTATTCTAATATTATACGTAATTGTAAGCAAATAGCAAATGAGTCTATTTGTTTTCAATACTTATATATGGATTGTAATTCCATAATTTATGATGAATTTCGTAAATTAGAGGAAATAATTGCTAAAGATATATTTTCTGTTGAAGAATTGGAAAAGGTGCTAATCCAAAACATTATATCTAAAATATCGAGTTATATTAGCGATGTTAAACCGGAAACGTTGGTGTATATTGCTTTTGACGGAGTAGCACCTTTTGCTAAAATGGATCAACAACGTAATAGAAGACATAAAAATGGTATGTTGAAAAAAGTTCAAGACTGTATTATGGACAGTGTTAAACCCTCCATTTGGAGTACATCAAATATTACACCTGGTACAAATTTTATGAATGAATTAACAAATAAAGTTACAAAAGCGTTCGTACATCTTGAAAGTCATTATGGTGTAAAAGAAATTATTGTATCTGGTTCGAATAAACCTGGCGAAGGCGAACATAAGATGTTTCAACATATTCGAAAAAATAAGAATATTATAACTGGGAACGCATTAATATATGGTTTGGACTCCGATCTTATCATGTTGGCGCTCTTTCATTGTCAATATTTTCATAAAATTTATATTTTCCGCGAGACACCTGAATTTGGAAAACAATATATCGAACAATCTGATAACGGTAGTTATTTGTATATTGATATAATAAATTTTTCGACTGCCATCCTAACTGAAATGAATTGCGAAGTGTATGATCATCATCGTTTGTATGATTATATATTCATGTGTTTTTTTCTAGGAAATGATTTCTTACCTCATTTTCCATCATTGAATATTCGGACAAACGGTATTGATGTTTTACTCGATTTATATCGATCACAATTGGGCAAACATAAACAACGCACTTTTATATCACCTACTTTGGATATTAACTGGAAATGGGTGAACTCATTTGTAAATGAATTAGCAAAGAATGAGCGAAACCGATTGATTAATGAATATGATATCAAAGATAAATTTTCCAAGCGTACATGGGGTGTAAATAATGAAAAAGATCGGGATTTTTTGGTACAGAGTGTTCCGGTTATTTATAAACAAGAGGAGTCGTATATTTCTCCACAGCATTCTTATTGGGAAATGCGTTATTATAAGTCACTGTTTCCTTGTGATACCGATAATCGCGATATTTGTGTGAATTATGTAGAAGGATTGGAATGGGTGTTTCGTTATTATACAGATGACTGTCCCAATTGGAAATGGACCTATAAATATAATTATCCTCCGTTATTTAAAGACCTATGTAAATATATTCCGAAAACCAACCAAACACTTCTATCGACAAATAAACAACCCTTTTCTCCCTTTGTACAATTGGCATATGTTTTGCCTAAGAATAATCATAACCTATTACCAGAACATATTCAAAATATTTTAACAACGACTAATTACTATGATGATGAGATTACGTATCAGTGGGCGTTTTGTAGATATTTTTGGGAAGCTCACGCATTGTTACCAGATATACCGATGAATGTTTTGGAAAATTGGGATAAAAATTGGAAATAATAAAATTGATACTCGGAACTCGTAACATGTTGTATATAACTTATTATTACGATGAATACATATTTTGATGAAATTAAGAACATAATGACGACAACCGTTGGTTATGTTCCTCATGTAATTATTGTATATTCTCTTCTCTGTATAACGCATTATGTTTCATCGAATGTATATCCGATATTATGTACTCCTCTTACACTTACAGGTTTTATTATGGCCCCATTTATTGTAGTAACTCCACACTGTCAAGGACTAAGGTGGGTCATTCATTATACTGGCGATCAAATACGACATACATGGGTTTGGGTGGGTACTTATTTAGTATATTATATTACAAAATATATTACTCCGTATTTTGTACAGTCTGAAAATACAAATACTAATGATCATGAAAAGGATGAATAGTATATGGATTTAGTGCTTAATAATAAATTTGAATTTCATTATTAAATTCTGTATAGATTACATATATATGACCAAATTTATACACAATGAAACTAATCACATTGTATATTTAACAAAAAACGAGAATATTGATACGTCAAAGGTCTATAATCAGTCGTTTTTTTCTATATTTCCTTTGGACGGGATTCGCGTATTTAAAGATATGTCAGGCACACACGCTGAACCTGATATAGAAAAACCTTCTGTAATTCAATCTGATAATAATCAGAGTGATAAGGTGATAAACATTTTGGGTAATGAACATACTCCTAATAGTTATACTGAGTTGCCCTTACAAACATCCGAGATAAAGGATGAAGATATAGGATCAAATAGTAAAGATGGCGAGGATGAATCGTTTTATAGCAACCTGTCTAGTTATTTGTCGAAATATATATCTAGTGCCATTGTCCAAGAAAATCAAGGTTCCCATGGGATGAAAATTATTATACATAATGATATACAACATCCGATTTATACATGGGACGAATATTTGAAGGAATTCAATAATAATAATAATAATATGTATGCTATTAGCAAAAATCAGGTCACATATGACAGTTTGTATCTGGTTTTGAAGGATATTTTCATTCAGTTGGACTATTTAAAAAACGCAGGTTTCTTTTTTACAAAGTTTGACAAAAAAAATCTACTAAGAGTCCAAGAAAGATTTGTTTATTTTGACGGTGATAATATATCTGTTTATGAAAATAAATCACAAATAAACGATGACATGAATAAAAGCATTCTTGAATTTATCCGTGATATATTGGAATTGAGTGATGATGGGGAGGTCATTGAACAAATAAAAAATATACAACATACACAATTATATTATTTTATTAAGCGTATTGAAAGAGAGGGGTTTGCTTTATGGTTATAACTATAGAAGGAGGGTCTAAGGGAACCATTGGTTCCCTTAATAAGTAAAATATAAATACAAGGGTTAAATATCGTTAAAATCGATATCGTTAGAATCGATCTGAGTAATATTGGATTGAATATTGGAAATAAAATTGGATTGA
>Ga0209137_1000197_pt1 | contig 67368 bp, 55 predicted proteins | sample SaaInl5LU_22_DNA_FD_184642 | JGI IMG/M metagenome (GOLD analysis project Ga0209137, IMG submission 184642) | Marine microbial communities from expanding oxygen minimum zones in the Saanich Inlet - ESP_105LU_22_DNA (SPAdes) (version 2) | ecosystem: Environmental > Aquatic > Marine > Intertidal... | reverse complement strand
AATTAACCATCTGGAAAGACGTACCCGGAGTCCTCAGCGGAGATCCAAAGTTTTTTAGCGATGTGGTACTCCTGGAGGAAATCCCCTACCGCACCGCGATTGAACTGGCTTTTTATGGGGCCTCTGTTATCCATCCAAAGACGATTCAGCCACTCCAAGGTCGCGGGATTGTCTTGCATGTGCGCTCCTTCCTGCAACCTGAGCAGGCCGCCAGTCGCATTGCGGAAGTCGCTTTATTGCGGCCCGAAGTGCCATGCTGGATTCGCAAAGCCGAACAAGTACTCATTACCGTGGGAACGCGGGATTTGAGCTTCCTGTCGGAAGGGCATTTAGCGGAGGTGTATCGCATATTTTCGGACCTCGGACTGCTTGTGAATCTGGCGCAACATGCCGCGGTGTCATCGCGTTTTTGCGTGACCGCGGACCGAGTGACGGTCCCCAAGGCCATCGAGGCACTTCGGGCAAATTACCGGGTAGATTGCGTAGAGAATTTAACCTTGTTCACGGTACATCGCCCCGATGCTCAAGCGAGAGGATGGCTAGCTCAACAAGGCGAAGTCATTCTCGATCAGCGAAGTGGTTACGTGGATCAAGTGGTAGTCAAGGAAACATTGGCCTAACATGAGGCGGTTACATTTGCGCCGATGAATGCCGCCCCACACCCGAAAAAACTCTTAAACCAAGACGAAGTTCGTCACTTTTTGGGCTGGCCTACATGGACCAATGGGCTGATTTGGCTCCTGTTTTTTGTTTTGGGATGGCATCGCTTGAATCGCGTGTATCAACGACATGCCCATCGGCATGGGATGGACTTTGTGCGGGCGATCATTCAGTCCCGAGGAATTAAACTCCGGTATTTTGAATCAGATTTAGACCGCATTCCTCGCTCCGGAGGGGCCTTACTTGTGGCCAATCACCCCTTGGGCGCGGTGGACGGCCTGTTGCTCCTTGATTTAGTTCACTCGATTCGGCCTGATGTAAAAATCATGGCCAATGGGCTCTTACAGCGGATCGAGCCTTTGAAGCCATATCTCATAGGCGTGACGCCCTTTGAAGGCCGTCATGCGCGGCCGTTTCAATCCGGCAAGGGATTGCTAATGGCCAAAAACCACGTGGAAACAGGAGGGATTTTGCTATTTTTTCCCGCCGGCGAAGTATCACATTTTAATTGGAAACAGGGCAAAATCCAAGATCGTCCTTGGCCAAAATCATCGCTGCGTTTTTTGTCCGAAGTCAAAGCCCCGTGTTTGCCGATTGACGTGCATGCCAGTTTGTCAACTCCATTCTATCTCTTGGGCCAAATTCATCCCTATCTATATTCCGCCTTATTGCCTGGGGAGGCCGTGCGAAAGCGATGGTTTTATCCGGTAGATATCCGAATAGGAAAGCCCATGCACAAGCGTAGCGCAATGGAGCCTTTGGCCTTTGCGCATATTTTGGAGCACCACCGCCGTCAACTTCGCGCCAATCCACCCAAAGAAAAAACTGCGCGGATTTTTCCTATTCGTATTCGGAAAGCTATGCCCATCGCCATGCCCGGTGCTCCGTCCGCGTGGGAGCAGGAGATTGAGGCCTTGGATCGCTTGGGCAAGTCCTTGACTCGTTCGAGTCAACTCGAAGTGTATTTGGCTCATGCGAAGGAGATCCCAATGATCCTCCTAGAGATAGGCCGTTTGCGCGAACTGACTTTTAGGCAAGTGGGCGAGGGCAGTGGACTAGCGCGCGATTTGGATCGATTTGATGCCTCCTACCAGCATCTTATCCTTTGGGATCATGGGGCCAAACAGATTTTGGGAGCCTACCGTTTGGGATTTGGACCAGACTTGGTTGAAACAGCCCGACTCCGCGGTTTTTATCTGAGAGACTTCTTCAAGTTTAAAAAGGAAGCCATTCCCTTTCTATCCCAATGCCTCGAAATGGGCCGTGCCTTCGTCATCCCCGAGGCGCAACAAAAGCCCTTGCCTTTATTTCTCTTGTGGAAAGGTATTGTGCATGTTTTGGTGCGCCACTCCGATCGACTGCGATATGTGGTAGGAAGCGTATCCATTTCAAACAGCTACTCCAAGCATAGCCAAGCAGTCATGCTCGCATTTGTGAAGCATCACTTTGCGGATCGGAAGTGGTCGCCGTATATCAAATCGCGAAAGAAGTTCAAGCTTCGATTGCGGAAGGAGGATCGCACGTTTATTGAATCAAGCAGCCCGGCTGATGTGCAGCAATTTGATCGGATGATAAGTGATATGGAGCCTCAAGGCTTGCGGATGCCCGTATTGATTAAGCGCTACGTCGGCCAAAATGCGCGCGTCATCGCCTTTAATCGGGATCCCGATTTTAACACGGTCGATGCCTTGATGTATATGGATGTGCTGGATTTGCCCGAAGCCACGCTTCAGCCCGTGTTGGAGGAGTTGAAGGCATTAAATCCTTTACCAGGTGTAGAAGGAGTAGATCAAGCCCAGACGTAAGCCCGTGATTCGGTCCCACGAACCGTCGTCAGCGGTATGCCATCCTTCCAATCGATCCCCAGGTACCACGGTCGTGTAATATTCAACCGTACTTGATATATGCTCGCTGTGTCGAGTTTTGAAGCCAAGTCCTCCACCCATGGTGGCGCTCAGATTCGTACCTGGATCAAAGGTGATATTGGTGGGATAGGCTACATCTTCCATATAGGTAGATTGACTAAAGCAAGCGCCTAAAGTCCCGAAGAGGTAGGGGGTCATGCCATTGCGCTTCCAATATTTCCCATACGGGAGGAGGTGATAGGTGATTCGGCCCGCAGAAGTGACATAGGAGGTGTTGAGATCCACGCCTGTATAAATCCCTTTATGATTGGCGTTGGAGGCATACAGCGTTCCATAGTCGAGTTCGGCGCCAAATCCCCAACGTGAGCCCGTATAAAAGCTGAATTCCACGCCACCGGCAGGTCGTGCTTCTTGAAGCATCGCATTGATATCTCCACTTGCAAAATCACCTATGTGATTCGAGCTGCCCACGTGGACATTTAAGTTCAATGACTGTAAGGAGCGTTGTCCCATGGCGGGAAGTGCCAATGCAAGGAGGAGGACAGGGAGGATGTATCTCATGACGCTAATGTATTCTGCGGCGGGTAGAAAAAGAAACGGGGAGCACAATTGCTCCCCGTAAAGGTAAGGTGACAGAGCAGATCTTAGTTCTGCGCCAAAGTAGCTCCCCAGGTCACATCGTGCATCCGGGTTGTTTTGGTCAACTGCCCATGCTCGTCATAGACGCGAATCATGGCTAGTTCCCCATTCAGACGATAAAATACTCGGCCGATATACTTGCCCTGGCTCATTTGGCCTTGGACAGTAACTGCGGTGGATTCATCGATGGATTCATTCAATAGGAAGGCGCCTTCACGAATTCCCTCTGGAGTCACATGAAAATAGTTGCCGGAAGGTTCCGTCACTTTAATCAAGTTGGCATCCACCAACTGGTAGGTTGTTGTTCCTTGTTCGGGGCGCATGTCCTGGGCTTGAGAGATGGTCATCAGCCCGGTGCTCAACAGCGCCACGAGAAAAATCTTTGCTTTCATGGCGTCCGTTTTAAGGATTAATTAAGTCAAAGTTAACAAAAAATTTACATTACGCAAATTCATGTAAAATTTTCCTTAATAAAATGGCACCCATTTTGGGAAAAGACTGCACGGACCAACCGGCAATATGGGGGGTAATCAGGACATTGGGGTCGTGAATAAAATCGTCCCACCACGCGGGGAGCTTCTCGAGTCCTTCGAGTGAGCGTTTTTCCATGTCCACGACATCGAGCGCCGCCGCGCGTAGTTGCCCGGATTGAATTGCCCGCCAAACATCTTCGGTTCGAATGACGCCGCCCCGGCTTGTATTGATGAGAATGGGCCGCTTGACACATTGCGCCAAGAGATCGGATTGCACAAAGGCCTCTGTTTCTTTCGTCAGCGGGAGGTGTATGCTGAGTACATCACTGGAGCGTAGCAATTCCTCGAGGGAACTTTCGATGACATCGTCTGGCGCGTAGTCCGTTTTGTATTTGTCATAGGCGAGGACACGAACATCGAAGCCTTTCAACCGTTGGGCAAATGCGGAGCCCATATGGCCAAAACCAATGATGCCCACGGTGGCGCCTTCTAGTTCCCAGCCCGTATTTGGGGCGCGATTCCAGGCACCTTGGAGTACTTCTCGGTTCGAAGCAATGATGCGGTGGGTGAGCGCCAAAAGCATGCCTATGGCGTGTTCGCCAAGGGAAGTGCGATTGCCTTCGGGCGCACTAAATAGTTGAATGCCTCGCGCTTTCGCCGCTTCTTGATCGATGTTTTCTACGCCGGAGCCCAGGCGACCGATCCATTTCAATTTAGGAGCGCGGTCTAAGAGCTCCGCGGTGACGCGAATTCGGCTTCGGAGCAAAAGCCCTTCCGCTACGGCCAATGCTGATCCAAGATCCTCTTCGGCGCGATGGTATTCACGCAGGATCGTGTACCCAGCAGATTCAAGGCCAGATTCTAAGCCAGCATCGGTGGAATCAATGGCAAGTACGCACTTCACAGCAAAGCGTTAGCAATCGCGAAGTAAATGCTCAGCCCCAACACATCATTCGTTGTGGTAATGAAAGGACCGGTGGCAAGGGCCGGATCGACTCCATAGTGATCGAGCACCCAGGGAATAGCCGTGCCGAAAAGGCTGGCAAATAGAATTACGGCCAAGAGTGAGCCTCCCACGGTGGTGGCAAAGAGCAAGCCGTGCCCCATACCCCAGCTGTATAAAACGATCACCAGTGCACAGATTAAGCCATTGAAGAGCCCCACACCTAATTCACGACCCAAACGGGTCCATAGATTTTTCTGCAACGTGGAATTGGCTATGGCTTGGACTACAATGGCGGAAGATTGTACGCCCACATTGCCGCCCATGGCTGCAATCAGCGGCATAAAGAAGGCAATCTGGGGGATTAAGATCAGCTCACTTTCATTCCGAGCGATCACGGTGGAAGTCAAGACTCCTCCGAGAAGACCAACCAAAAGCCAGGGCAGTCGAGCCCGCGTGGTGTCAAAAAGTCCATCGGCGTTGGTGACCTCATCGGACAGACCCGACATCAACTGGTAATTGCTGTCCGCTTCATCTTGAATGACATCCACGACGTCATCTAGGGTAATGCGTCCTAGGAGCCGGCCCAATTCATCCACAACGGGAATGACGAAGAGGTCATACTTCTTCATGATGCGCGCTACTTCTTGATCCTCAGTGGTGGAGGTCACGGAGCGGGCTTTGCGCTCAAACACTTCGGAAATCGGGGTACGCGTGCTCGTGGTCAGCAGTTTCTTGAGCGAAAGGGAGCCCAGAAGGACTTCGTTGTCATCGACGACATAGACGGCGTGAACGACATCGACATCCTCCGCTTGGCGACGCATTTCGCGCACACAACGGAGCACAGTCCAATTCTCGTTTACTTTGACGAGCTCCGTGGCCATCAAGGCTCCGGCCGTGCCTTCGGCATGCGTCAACAGATCGGCCAAATCCTTGGCTAAGTCAAGGTCCTCCAAATTGGAGAGGACTTCGCGCTTTTTGGCTTCAGGTAATTCGGAAATCAAATCCGCGGCATCGTCCGTGTCCATGTTGTCCACGACGACTTGCGCAATTTCTTTACCGGTAAAATTTTCCAGGATTTCTCCGCGGCGATCTTCGTCGAAATAGACAATGACATCGGAAAAGCGCTCGGAGCCTAAGGTTTGCATCAGCTCCAGCGCTTGGTCAGCGTCGAGGCTTTGGGCAATTTCGGCCACGTCGGCCGCGTGTAAATCGAGTAATAGGCTTTCTAGCCCGGCGAAGTTTTTATCCTCCAGGTGTTGGCGCAGGGCCTTGATGTAGTCCGGGGTGATCTGGAACGCCATGGGTCATACTTTGTGCCAGGGCAATGAAATCTTGCACGTCTAGTTGTTCAGCGCGCTGCTGAGCAAGTGCCTCCATTGGACCTGTCTCTACAAAATTAAGGGATTTCAACGCGTTACGCAGGGTTTTTCTCCGTTGGTTGAATGCCGTCTTGACGACCAGAGCCAAGTGCTTCGGGTTCACTTCGGGCATTTCGGCCTTTCGGACACAGTGAATGACCCCGGATTTAACTTTGGGAGGAGGGTCGAAAGCCCCTTCATCCAAGGTGAACAGATAGGTCACATCATAATAGGCTTGGGTCAATACCGAGGTAATGCCGTACACCTTGCTGCCCGGCCCTGCGGCGATGCGCTGAGCCACTTCTTTTTGGAACATGCCGACCATTTCGGGAATTTGCGCACGGCGATCAATCATCCAAAAAACGATCTGCGTCGAAATATTGTACGGGTAGTTGCCAATCAAAGCAAAAGGGGCCTCACTTAGGCTTTCCGGTAGATTCCATTTCAGTAGGTCTGCATGGTACAGACGCGCACTGAGGGTGGGAAATTTGCTCTGAAGTACGGGAATGCTTTCTCGATCTAGCTCGATGGCATGGAGTTCTACCTCTTTTTGGGCCAAATACTGCGTCAGTACCCCTGTGCCTGGACCTACTTCTAACACCTTGTCGTACGCGGTTAATGACAGACAGTCCGCCATGCGCTCTGCGGCACTCAGGTCTCGCAAAAAGTGCTGGCCTAGGGATTTTTTAGCACGTATTTCAGCCATGGAGTCCTGCGCGTTTGAGAAGGGCTTCTGGTTTTGGTTCACGTCCGCGGAATCGCTTGTACAGTTCCATGGGGTCTACACTGCCCCCGGCGGAGAGCAGGGCTTTGAAGTCCGCGGCAACTTGGACTTCGTTTTTGGCCTCTTCTTGAAAACGCTCAAAAGCATCGGCATCCAAGACTTCGGCCCATTTGTAGGAATAATATCCGGCCGAATACCCGCCTGCAAAAATGTGTGAGAAGGCGGGAGAAATCAAGTTTACATTGGCTTGCGGCCATAATTCGACGGGGGTGAGTGCCTCCTTTTCAACCTCATCTACGCAGGTAACGGGGTTGCGTTGGTGGTGCCATGCCATGTCCAAAAGGCCAAAGCCCAGTTGGCGAACTGTAGCCATCCCCTCTAGAAAACTTTGACTGGCTTGAATGCGATCAAGGATGTCTTTGGGCATCGGTTCTCCCGTTTGGTGATGACGCGCCCATTGGGCTAATTCTTCGGGTTGATAGCACCAGTTTTCCATGAATTGTGAGGGCAGTTCGACAAAATCCCAGCGCACGGAAGTTCCGGTCAGACTTGCATAGCGTCCCGAGCCCAGCATGCCGTGTAGGGCGTGTCCAAATTCATGAAACAGGGTAAGGACCTCATTAAAGGTGAGCAAAGCCGGTTGATCTCCGACGGGTGGACTGAAGTTACCCACCATAGAAATAATGGGATAATCGCGCCATCCATTGCGCACTCGAGCGGAACGGTAAGAGGTCATCCAGGCGCCATTGCGCTTTCCTTTCCTAGGGTGCCAATCGGCATGAAGGTGGGCTACCCATTGGCCGTCCGCATCTCGCACATCAAAAACCTGCGCATCGGGGTGGTAGCTTGGCTCCCGTGAGGGTTCAAAATGCAAGCCGTACAAGCGTTTCGCGACGGCAAAAGCCCATGATTGCACGCGAGGCAATGGGAAATACACCTTGGTCATTTCATCATCAAACTCGAGGGTGGCCTTTTTGTATTTCTCACTGACAAAGGCCGCATCCCAGCGTTCCATGGTTTGAAGTTGACAATGGTCTAAAGCAAATGCGCGCAGGGCCTGAAGCTCTTTCTCGGCGAAGGGTTTGGCTTTGAACAATAAGTCCTGTAGGAAGTGCTGGACTTTTTCTGGCGCCCCAGCCATGCGCTCTTCGAGGACAAATTGGGCATGGCTGTCATAGCCGAGTAATTGCGCTCGTTCGCGGCGAAGATTGGCAATTTCGAGCACATGGGCTTGATTGTCGTTGGCATCGCCTCGAGCTGCGCGTTGACCGTAGGCCTGCCAAAGTGTTTTGCGCAAGTTTCGGTTTTCGGCATAGGTCATGAAGCCCATGTACAACGGCGCATCCAAAGTGAGAATCCATCCATTCAAGCCTCTGCTTTGGGCAGCTTGGGCCGCCATCTGTCGAATGGATTCAGGCAGTCCGGCAAGATCTGCTTCGATTATGGGATGGTGCCAAGTTTCGGTATCTGCCAAAATGTGTTCAGAAAATTCGAGCCCAACTTGACTCAAGCGCTCGTCGATGCGGCGCAATTCAGCCTGACCCTCGGCGTGGAGTAGGGCCCCGTTTCGAATGAAACCTCTATACGTTTTCTCGAGCAGCATATGTGATTCGGGATCGAGATCAAGGTCCAGATCGTGAACCTTTTGGATCTTGCTGAAGAGCTTCGGGCTCATCCGAATGTCATTGCTGAGCGCACTGAGCTTAGGTGCATAAGCCTTGGTAAGCGCTTGTATTTCAGCACTCGTGCATGCTGAATTATAATTGAACAATCGCTCGGCTACATGGTCTAGCGATTGGCTGATTTCCTCCAAAGCGACGATGCAATTCTCAAAGTTTGCGGGCGCATTGGAAGTCTCGAGGTCTCTCAGGGCTGCCTGAGCTTCGGCTAAACCTGCATCCAAGGCTTTCTCCCATTGTTTTGATTCCCACCTAGGGAAATCCATACCATGAACGTAAGAATCTAGGTAGGCAAAACGGTCACATAGATGTCCTTCTTGGCACTCGGTGGCATGGGCAAGGATTTGGTTCTCATCTCCGTGCAAAAGCGCAGGTAAAACATGGTCAATAAATTGTTGACCAAAGCCTGATGTGGCATCGCCGGGAACGGCGCTTGGAAGGTTATCTACGGCAAGGACGCCTAGGCTTCCAGGTTGCCCGAAGGGGACTTCTAATCCACTTTTAGCGTCCCACGCATAGAAGGGTTCGGCCATAGTACTCGGACGCAGGGTCGAGGGGATAGGGCCGGCTATGTCACAACTGATGTCCCCGATAAATTCGATGGAGAAGTCGGGATGTTGTGCATCTTGTTGGCTGAAGAAATGAGGACTTCCTTCTTTCCAATAATGGCAAGGGAGGTAAATGTCTGCAGCACAAGCATAGGGAAAAAAGGCTGAGCCAAATTCTTCGGGATGGCTATAAAATCTGCCTTTCTCAAAGGCTCCTCCATCCTTGCGCTCCACATATTGTTCCGCTTCGAGAATGGTGAAAATGGGCCCAGAATGCGCTTGACTGTTCAGAAACTCGCTGGGCTCCACTTCGCGAAATCCCCCTGCAAGGAGCATTTCTTGCGCTCCTTTGCCTACCCGTCCTCGTCCAGTCAAAAGGACTTTCCAGCTGCCTTTGGGATGGTCCTGTAGTTGTGACTTCAGTGCAGAAACCCAAGCGAGGTCAGCGGCCTTGGGGAGGGTAGGAAAACCTTTCATTTGAGCATAGCCCCGCATGGCTTCATAGGCACCAACGAGCCCTGCATATTGCCCGAAGCCGATGAGTCGTTGCCCGCGAAGCTTGATAAGTTCCCAGTCAATGAGTCGAACATTCTTTTGAAGGCAAGCTTTGAGCAACGCGCGATTGTAGGGCTGTTCCTTGTAGGTGTGCGAAAAAAAGAAGTGCGTGGCACGGTCCTGCAACTGTCCCACAGGAACTTCTTTAACACCGAGAATGACATCGCAGCCGGAGAGGTCAGATTCAATGGAACATCCGGCTTCATGGTAGTCCCCGTCGGGGTAGCATCGGATGGGGCTTGGCTCAACCCAAATTTCCAATCCGGCATGGGCAGTAAGGAGCTCGGCGCACTGAGATGGGCTGAGCACCGCTCGGCGGTCTGGTGGCGTTTTTCCTTCGCGAATCAATCCAATTCTCATAGCCTCAAAGGTAGGGCCTATCGACCTGCGTTAGTTGCTCCAGAGACGGGATTGGAACTGTGCGTTGGCTGCAAAAGGCTGCCCATTAATTTCCGTAAAGCCCGGAAATCCGCCTAAGAAGCCAAGGGTGTCACATTGTTCATCCAAAACGTAGCTGGGAAAATCCCCACCACAAAGTCCCGGATCAAATAGATACACTGTTTGTCCCTGAAATGTATACGCATCGATGGCTGCACCATCGGCGCAGCACCATGTTTTGAATAAGGCCAGGGCATGGTCGAGGCATTCTGGTGCTTGATTTAACGACGGCTCGCAGGCAGTAGCAAGGAAGAATGGGCTAAAAAAAGCGAATACTTTGAGGGGTCTCATGGTACAAAGTAAAGCAAACGCCGGGCCCCGATATATCGATGTTCGTAATAGGCTTGACCTACCCAATTTTCGATCACTACGCCTCCATGGGTCGCACTGTGAAGCATCAGAATTTTTCCTTCCTCTAGGCCGACACATAAGCCCACATGGCCAATTTCTTTGGCAGAACGGCCGGAGAAAAGCAAGAAATCTCCTAATTGAATACTATCCCGCTCAATGAATTGGCCTTCTGATGCATAGCGGCTTGAACTGGCAGGCAGGCGCACATGGTGTTGCGCAAATGTGAAAAACAGCAGTCCTGAACAGTCAAATCCTCCGGGTGATTTACCCCCACCACGGTAAGGTTCTCCGAGGAGGCTGCTGTACGTTTCAACTACCGCTTGCCAAGAGATGGTGTCGGTGGCTGAGGGGTGACTCCGAGGGGAGGGGATGGGGTAAGCCAGCCCAATAGTCACCTGGGTGACTAGGGTTACCAAAAGGAGGGGAATCTTTAACGAACTTTGAGCCATGGAAAAGCGCGAATTTATAATTTCTGGCATGACTTGCGGCGGCTGTGTGGCTCGTGCAAAAAAAGCATTTGAAGCCTTGGAGGCGGTGAGCGCTGTAGAAATTCAACTCGAGTCGCCACAGGCGCGATTGCATTTCCATACGGTAGTGAATCTCGAAGCCTTGCAGGAGGTGCTTTCGACTGCTGGCAACTATGTACTTTCTCCAATTCAGTCAGAACAGGACGTGCCGCTCGCCGAATCGCTGGATTCAGAGCGCTCCTTTTTTGAAACCTACAAACCCTTGCTCCTGATTGTTGGGCTGCTTTTGCTGGTGACCGGGGCGATCCAGTGGGGCTCCTGGGATGGGATGGAATGGATGCGGCACTTCATGGCTGGCTTCTTCTTGGTGTTTAGCTTCTTTAAGCTTTTGAACGTGAAAGGCTTTGCCGAATCCTATCGCATGTACGACTGGGTCGCTGGCGCTTGGCCCACTTGGGGCTTCATCTACCCATTCGTTGAATTGGCGTTAGGCATGGCCTACTTAGTCGATTTTCAGCCTTTAGCTACGAATGTCATCACCTTTATTTTGATGGCCTTGGGCGCGGGATCGGTGATTCAATCCAATATGAACAAGCGCAAAATTCAATGCGCCTGCCTCGGCGATGTCTTCAATTTGCCCATGAGTTTTGTAACCATCGTGGAAGACGGGGCCATGGCCCTCATGGCGGGTTGGATGCTTCTAAGTTGAGTGGACGCTAGGTAGCGCCTATGGCGCGCTTGGGGGCTAGGGAGCGATTGCTTGGTTTGATGGCTAGTTGACTCGCTCGCTAAACGCTTAAACTCTTTTACCCTTGAACCCCTAACCCCTTATACCCCTCTGGCGGTCGCCCGCTACAGCTTTTCCGTATATTTCGAGTATGTTAGAATCCATCATAGAGCGAGCTTTGCACGTCCACCAGGTATGAAACAAATCTTGAAATGGGTATACGCTGTGGCGTGCCTTTACTGGGTGTATTTGGCCGGGAAACTGTATGTACATGTTTTGATATCAGAGAAGTACAATGCGTTTAGTCCGTCGGACATTCAGTCCATAAAATGGACCTTGATGTATGCAGTCCTTCTAGTGTTTAGCTCATTGTTGCTGTTGTTTCTTGAGAACAGGCGGCACTAGGTTTTTATCGATGGGCAGGTCCATTTCGTTCAGCGCCAGTTTTTTTGAAGTGATACGTTGAACCTGTTTTTCCCCAAGTCTCCGAGCCTCAGTCCACTAAGGACAAACCAACAAACGGCGCTAAGCGCCCTAAGCCCTGTCATCTTGTCTCACGAACATTCGTGGCACAGCCCTTGTTGAAGAAGCGCCATGCTACACCTACCCGCTCTAAGCCCCTCGCGATTTGAGGCCGTCCAAACGTCGCTCCCAGGCGCGAAAGGATGGTTACGCGTCAATGGCCAGTCGTATTTACATGCGGATTTGGCTTTGCAACGGCCCACCGGAAAGTATGTGTCGAGGCTGATGCTGCACGTGCTGAATGTGGTTTTGGCCGGGGTGAAAATTCGCACCTTGGGCCACAATGCGATGCCCGGCTTGCTCTTCCCAGAATTGGACGGCGAAAAGGGAATGGCCCAAGTGCCCATTTGGCCTAAAGGATATAAGCTTTTGGTGGCAAATGTGTTAGGTCGAAAAAATGTGAAAGGCGCTATTGTTGTGCCCGCCGAGCCCTTCATGGTGTTACCGATTCGGCCTGAATGGCAAAACTTTGAAGACTATTTGGCCGCCATGAGCACCAAGTACCGAACACGCGCGAAAAAAGCCCTCAAACTCGCGGAAGGCTGCGAACACGTAGATCTTAGCTATGTTCCCACGCAGAGCTGGTCGGCCTGGGCGTCCGATTTGCTCAAGCAAACGCTGCGCGACAAAACGGTAACCCTTCCGGCCTCCTTGGAAGTTCTTTTGAAAGCCTACAAGGAAAATTTAGGAGATGCCTTCCGAATCTTTGGCTACCGTAAGGACGGGCACTGGGTGGGCTTCATTACCGCCATCGTGGACGACGAAGCGGTTCATGCGATGCACATGGGATTTGAGCCCAGCTATGCGCAGCAATCGCAGTTTTATCAGCGCAGCATGATGGATTTGGTGCATTTGGCCATTGAGGAGCGCAAGCCATTGCTGAATATGGGCCGAACCGCTACCGAAATCAAGAGCACCATGGGCGCTGTACCCGTGGAAAACAGCTTCGTATTCTTCAGTCCACGCCCCCTGATTCGCAGTTTGCTCCGTTTCTATGCCCGCCGCTTTCACCGCCTGCCGGACTACACGCTTCGCAGCCCGTTCAAGGCCTAAGCGCGCAGGAGGCTTCCGTATCTTTGGTGGGTAAACGTCTGTACATGAAAAAAATACTGCTACTCGGTTCGGGTGAACTTGGAAAGGAACTCGTCATTGCGTTGAAGCGCCTAGGGGCCTACGTTGTGGCCTGTGATTCTTACGAAGGCGCCCCCGCCATGCAGGTGGCGGATGATTTTGAAGTATTCAATATGCTGGACGGCCGCGCTTTGGATGCCGCCGTGGTGAAGCACCGCCCCGATCGCATTGTGCCTGAGGTAGAGAGCATTCGAACAGATCGGTTTTATGATTACGAGGCGGAAGGCTTTCACGTGGTTCCCTCCGCGAAGGCGGCCAATTTCACGATGAACCGAAAGCTGATCCGCGACCTCGCTGCCCAGGAATTGGGTTTACGCACCGCGCCCTACCGGTATGCCACGACGTTGACGGAATTTGAGGCCGCGGTCACGGAAATTGGCCTGCCTTGTGTGGTTAAGCCCTTGATGTCCTCTTCAGGCAAAGGGCAGTCCGTTGTTAAATCACCGGCGGATGTGGCGAAAGCCTGGAGCTATGCCATGGAGGGAAGCCGAGGAGACTTGATGGAGGTCATAGTGGAGGGCTTTGTGGACTTCCACACGGAAATCACCCTGCTCACGGTGACGCAGCATGACGGTCCGACGCTTTTTTGTGCGCCTATTGGCCATCGCCAGGAACGCGGCGATTACCAAGAAAGTTGGCAGCCTTGTGCCCTGTCACCCAAGAACCTGGCAGAGGCTCAAGCGATGGCCGCCAAAGTAACGGAGGCCCTCGGGGGGTCCGGTATTTGGGGCATTGAGTTCTTCATTACCCTTAAGGGCGTGGTCTTTTCCGAATTGTCGCCCCGCCCACACGATACCGGCATGGTCACTCTGGCCAATACCCAAAACCTAAACGAGTTTGAGCTGCATGCGCGGGCCTTATTAGGCTTACCTATTCCGGCCATTGAACTCCAGCAAGCGGGGGTTTCCGCGGTGATCCTGGCCCAGGATGCCGGGGAGCAGGCACCTACCTATTCCGGAGTGGAAACGGCTTTGGCGAAACCGCATTCGGACGTAAAGTTGTTTGGCAAGCCCAACACGCGCCCCTACCGCAGAATGGGCGTTGCGCTGACCTACGGATCCTTGGAAGGCGATATGGAGACCCTCCGCGCTCATGCCAAAGCGATCGCAGATTGCGTGATGGTGGAAAGCCACTAAACGTTTGACCCGCATGAAACGTCTGCTGCTCACATTGATCTTGGTTCAGGGATTCCTGGCATCTGCCCAAGTGGACACGCAGGTGGTGCGCCTAGAAATGGCCCCTGTTTTTGGGAAGCGTACCAATGTGGCTTGGGAGGTGATCCAAAAGGTGATGGCCCAGCGCAGCGCGCAAATGGAGCAAACGCAGACGCTCCAGTGCAGCACCTACGCCAAGAGCAGCTACATCCAAGGCGGGCGAAGTGAGTTGTTTGAATTTTTGAGTTATTCGCAACGCGTTCGTCCGGGAACCTACCGCGAATTTGTCGTGGCCGCCGACCAGCATTTGACCCGAGGACCGGGCGACTTTGGGAACAGCATGGAGGTGCAAGCGAGCTTCTCGGGAAGAGGAGATTTTATGGGCGATCAGCAAGCACCCAAGATGGGGCAGCATTTTTTTGAAGGCCTGGAAGATGGCGACTTTGAACTCTACGCACCGACGCTGTACGTGCCCAAAGTCTTGGCGCAGCCCATTCCTAGCCCCCTGGCTGTTGATGCAGGCGTCAACTACCGCTTTGACTTGGTGGAAATCCTTCAAGCCGATCAACCTGGGCAAAAAATCTATGTCTTGTCTTTTGCGTCGCGTTCAGGTAAGCTGATGGATGGGCAGCTCTGGGTCCACGAGGCGGATTGGCATATTTCCAAGGCTATTTTAATCTTGGACGGCAATGCGTTGACACGCTTTGAACGGCTCGTCGTGACGCAGACCTACCAGCAGTGGCAAACTTGGACGCTCCCCTTCGCGAATATTGTTTCCCAGCGGGAATTCCAATGGAGCGACCACGGGGATACCGGGGTGGTGACCGTGCAGCACCGTGATTTCCAACTCAATGCCAATCTAACGCAGCGGCAGTTGGGTCTGGCCGTTCGGAGCTACGCTGCGGACGCCTTTGACCTGGGGAGTGAAAAGTGGGACGCCATTCGCCCACAGCCTTTGGCAGCCGAAGAAGTAGCGCATGTCGCTTACCAAGACAGCCTAGCGCTCTACTATGATAGCGATGCCTATGTGGACAGCGTAGATCGGGAATACAACACCTTTAAGTGGCACAAACCGGTGCTCACGGGCATGGGCTACCGGTCCCGAAAGCGGGGAATCTCGCTCTATGTCGATCCATTGATCGCCCAATTCAGACCCTTTGGCATTGGCGGCTATCGGCACAATTTGGGCGGTAGTGTGACCAAGACCTTTGACAACGATCAGCGGCTCACCTTGGACGGCTATGTGAATTACGGTTTTTCCAACCGGGACCTGAAAGGGGAACTTTCGCTGAACTACCGCTACGATCCGCGGCGGTTTGGGGATGTGGAATGGGCCTACGGCGACGATTATATGATGGTGAATACCTACGAATCCATCATGGGCACCTTTGCACGAGGCAACTATGCGCGTCGGCGCTATTTCACAGTGGCGCAGCGCATGGAGTGGTTCAATGGGTTCTATGTGCGGACGAGTTTGGACTTTTCTGAGCGTTCGTCCATTGCGGACCTGGTGATGGACTCCTGGTCAGATGGCCTCTTTGGAGCGCTCAATCCGCCGAAGGATTTCCCATCCTACACGGTGGCTATCGCCGGGGTTCAGGTCCTGATCCGGCCCTTTCAGCGCTACATTTTCAAGCGAAACCGAAAGTTCATTCTCGGTAGCGACTACCCGGATATTGAAATCGATTATCGCTGGGGCATTCCCGGACTCTTTGGGTCAAATGTCAACTACCATCAACTCAGAATTGAATCTCGAGACTTTATCCAATGGCCCCGCCTGGGCTACAGCGAATGGAGTGCAGGGGCAGGTAGCTTTTTAGGTGCCAATTTGGACAGCATCCGCTTTATTGAGCACAAGTTTTTCCGCGGGTCGGACCAGCGCCTTTTTTCCATGCCTACGGGGAGCTTCCAGGCCCTGGATTCTACGTATCACACGGCGCGGCCCTACCTGGAGCTCTATGGCATTCACCACTTCCAAGGGGCTTTGCTCGAGCGGATTCCCTTGGTGAATCGTTTGAATTTGGAAATGGCTCTGGGCGGAAGTGCAGTTTTGATTCCCTCTTTGGAATTGAAGCATGTGGAAACGTTTATCGGGTTGGAGCGCGTGTTTCGAATCAACAAACAGCTCATGAAATGGGGCATTTATCGGGTTTTTACTCCCGGCCAAACGATTGGGACCGGCTTCGATTGGAAGATGGGAATCAACATCTATGATTCCTACCGAGGCCGTTGGCTGTATTAAGGTTCCAAAGCCATGGTCAAGCCCGCTCGGGACTGTACATTTGGAATTCGAAAAAAAATTAGACGCTTAGTACCGTTTCATACTGCTCATGAAAAAGACGCTTTTCACCTTGATCTTGATGGCCTTGGTAGGTCAGCTTTCGGCCCAAACCCTCTTTACCGTCGGCGAGAAGGCCGTTTCGGTCGATGAATTCCTGTATGTCTACGGGAAAAACAAGGACATTGGCAATCAGATTGACCCCAAGACGCCCGAGGAATACCTAGGCCTGTACATCGCGTTTAAGCGCAAAGTGGCGGAAGCGGAGTCTCTAGGTCGCGATACCATACCTTCCTTCTTGACGGAATACAATACGTACTACCGTCAACTTCTCAAGCCCTACTTGACCGATAAATCTGTGGATGACGAAATTGTCCGTGAAGCGTATGATCGTATGTCAACGGATATTCGTGCCGCCCACATTATGCTGGATTTGCCCGAAAATGCCCTCCCTGAGGATACCGCCAAGGTGTACAAGCAAATCCTCGCCATCCGCGACCGTCTGAACCGCGGCGAGTCTTTTGAAACCATCGCCCGCCAGCAGTCGTCCGACAGCTACAGTGCGGTCAATGGTGGGGATCTGGGGTATTTTACTGTCTTCAGCATGGTCTACCCATTCGAAAATGCCTGTTACAATGCTGAGATAGGCAAGGTGGTTGGTCCTGTGCGCACCCAGTACGGTTATCATCTCATCAAAGTGCTGAACAAGCGCCCCGCGCGCTACCGTATGACGGCCGCACACATCTTATTATTGGATACGGAAGACCGCCCAAATCCGGAGGCGGCCAAGAAGATCCAGGACCTATACAAGAGCTTACAGGCGGGGGAAGATTTCAATGCCCTTGCGCGTAAGCACAGTCAGGACCAAAGCTCGCTGCAGCGTGGAGGTCAATTGCCTGCTTTTGGCTTGAATCAAATGCTCCCAGAATTTGAAGATGCCGCCTTTGGTTTGGCAGCGGATGGAGATTTTTCCGAGCCCTTCCAGACCAAATTGGGCTGGCACATCGTCAAGCGTGTTTCACGCGAGGATGTTCCCGCATTTGAGCGCATGCAAGGAGAGTTGGCGGGCAAAATTCGCCGGGATGAGCGCTCTAACGCATCCATGCAAGCCTTTTTGGCTAGCCTTTCGGAACGCTACCAGGTGACCATTGACGAATCCGCAGTGAATCAAGTGCTCAAGGCACTGGAGAAAGGGAAAAGCACGGCAAAGTTGACCAAGCCTGTGGTGACCTATGAGAGTATGAAAGTCGGCTTGGGTGGAACAAAGACGATTTCACAAACGGAATTTGCTGCACGAGCGATCGATGCGGAAGCCCGTCGATTGACTTCCTTGAACGAACCCTCAGAAAACGTCAAGAAAGTGGATCCAGCGCAAGCCTATGGGGTATTGCAGCCCATGATCCACGCGGCCTTGATGGCCGAAGCGGAATATCGCTTGCCATTCGAGAATGCGACGTTCCGATTCCTTGCGCAAGAGTACCGCGAGGGCATTTTGGTATTTGACCTTACCCGCGAAAAGGTTTGGGATGCAGCCTCTCAAGACAGCGCGCAACTCGCCATCTTCTTTGCGGCCTTCCAAGACCAGTACCAGTGGAACAATCGCTACACGGGAACGGTCTTCACCACAAGTAGTGAGAAGGTAGCCAAGAAAGCGGCGGATCAGTTGCGCCGTGGGGTGCCCGCCGAAAAGGTGGCACGCGTCCTCAATGCCAAAGACCCCTTGGCACTGGCTGCACAGGACTATACGGCTTTAGAATCTGGCAACAACACCTTGAACAACAAGCAAAAACTGCTTGTCGATATGACAGGTGATTCGGGCGAGAAAGTGAGCGGCCCCTTAGCCTTTGAAGATGGTTTTGCGGTGGTGGTAGTAACGGAAACTTTGCCTGCAGGTCCTAAGGCCTTGAGCGAGTGCCGGGGCCAAGTCATTACTGACCTTCAAAAAGCCCTGGAAGCGCAGTGGTTGGACTACTTGGGTGGTACCTATCCGTTGAACTTGGATCAAGCAGCTTGGCAAGCTATCCAGTCTAAACTTTAAACGCTAAAACGCATGAAAGTCGTTAGCACAGAAACCCTTCCTGGCCACGAAATTGTGGAAGTCCTCGGCATCGTTCGCGGAAGTACCGTTCGAGCACGCAACATCGGCCGCGACCTCTTTGCGGGCCTCAAGAATATCGTCGGCGGAGAAATTGAGGAGTACACGCGACTTGCGGCGGATTCGCGCGAAGAGGCCTTGGAGCGTATGGTCAAAGATGCGCAACGCCTGGGCGCGGATGCGGTGGTCGGAGTTCGCTTCACCACAGCGATGATCATGCAAGGCGCCTCCGAAATGCTGGCCTATGGCACCGCGGTAAAACTTAAGTAATGGACTGGGGCGACTGGTTGCTCAAAGGCATTTTGAGCCTGGAGTTTGGTTTCTTTGCCTTCTGTTTGGTGGCTCTGATTGTGCTGGGTTTTCGCCGCGTGAAAAAGCGCCGCACCGAAACCTTTGAAAAGCGCGAGAACTAGCCTTTTTGATTTTTACTCTTGAACCGTGACATGCCCTCCGGGCGCATGGCGGCATGCTTGGTTTTTCGGCCGGTTACACGCTCCCGCCACATGCGAAAGGAGGAAGGCTTCATCTCACGGCGCATCAAAGCTCGAACGTCATTCTCCTTCAACCCAAACTGGACTTCAATCGCCTCAAAGGGGGTACGATCCTCCCAGGCCATTTCAATAATGCGGTCGATGGATTCGGGCGGCAAATGAGCGTTCATACTGGATAAACGCCACCGAGAAGTCGATTGTTTAGAAGCGGTATTTCAGGCCAGCATTAAAGAAGTAGCCATCCAACGGTGCCCAAATTTCGGTATACTGAGGCGTCTGGTAGGGGGCTGAGACCAGCGAGCCAAAGCGCGTTTGGCGCACGTCGGTGAAATTCTCGGCATTTAAGAAAATGACCAAGGGACCAAAGGTGCGTTCTACGATAATACCTGTGGAAAAGAGTTCGGGTGTGACCCAATTGGAGCTCAATACTTGCGCGGACTTGTATTCGTAGTCCCAGCCAATGCGCCATGTGCCATCCACCAGGTACAGAAGATCTCCTTTGATGCTGTGCTTGGGTGTGAGCGTCGCGGCTTGCTTCACCGAACCGTCCTCCGTGAAAGCATCCGTGTAGGTGTAGCCTACAAACCACGTGAATGCGTGTACCTTCAATTTCAGCTGGGTTTCAAATCCGCGGCTGTGAATCACGCTACCACTTTGGCCATAGCTCCACGTACTGTCCGTAGTGGGAACTAATTGGATGGCATGGTCAATTAAATTGTAGAAGAACATCTGGTTCAAGGTCAGTAGCCCTGAACCTTCAGGTAGGGGTAGCACATATTTGATGTCAAAATTGCCGCCGTAGCTGCGTTCGGCGCGAAGGTTGGCAAAATCGATGGCTGCTATCCCCGCGTAGCCCAGTGGTTCCGCTTCTTCGTTAAAGAGCGTCGGCATGCGGTAGCCAAAACCTCCACCCAGACGGTATGTAAAGTGGCGGGATGCCCGGTAAAGGGCATTGAAACGCGGCAACACAAACCACTCTCCATTAGACGCCGAAACAGCGGATTCTGCTTGCGCATAATCGATGCGAAGACCGCTTTCGAGGCTCCAGGCACTGCCAAGGTCGACGAGGTGGTTGACGTACGAACCGAGGGTTTGGCTCTGTTGATTGCGCACATGCGGGGTGGACAGCAAAGGAAATTCCTCAAACTGATCCGTGACCAGATTGACGCCTACGTTCAGGCTTGCTTGGTCCGACGCCTGCGCATAGTTCAACTCGGTGTAGCTGTTGCGCTGACGGCCTGCGAAGTGAAGGTCTTGGAGGCCAAACGCGGGACGAATACGCAATTCCCGATCAAATTGATTCAGGGCATTCTTCGCCGTAATGCGCGCGCCGGAGGTGAGGGTTTTTCGCCAAAGGGCCTGCGTACTCACCCGTTGGCTGTTCTGGCTGTCCACATAGAAATGTGCGGTTGTTGGAGCTTCGCCCTGAAGCATCGACAGGTCTCCGCCCACGCGGTCTTCCAGTTGGAACTGGGCGCCTACCCAGAATTCGGTGCGCTCGTTGGGGTAAAAGAAGAGCTTCGGGTTGATGGCCCATTTCCGGACGCTCGGAACATCCGAGAAAGAATCCCCATCGGCATCGTAAGGGCTGTGCAGGTGCCGTGAAATAAGTGTCGTGTAGCCCCATTTTCCTTCACGCCGAGACAAGAAAAGGTTCACATCTTGGGCGCCAATCGTAGAGCGGTTGAGATGGAGCAGCTGCTCGTTTGTAGGTTTTTTCGTGAGGAGGTTAATCAGGCCGCCAATGGCTCCGCCCCCGTAAAGCGTAGAAGCCGATCCCTTAATGTACTCTACCTGTCTGAGGTCCAACGGTGGAATTTGCATCACGTCCAAACTGCCTGAAAATCCACCATACAGCGGGAAGCCGTCTTTCAGCATTTGAGTGTAGCGGCCGTTAAGTCCTTGGATGCGCACCACGGCCCCGTTGGAGGTGGCCGATGTGGTTTGTACTTGTATGCCTGTACTGTGCGTGATGAGGTGCGCAATTTGGCTGGGTTCCATGGATGCGGCCTCATCGATTTCGTCGGTCAAAACTTCTGTCCGGGTGGGCACGTTGGCAATGCTTCGGTTGGTGCGAGTAGCCTCAACCTTAACCTCTTCAATGAGCTGTACCACGGCGGACTCTATGCTATCTGCCGGGTTGGACAGGTAGGAGCGTATGGGTGCGGCAGATGCCCACGTAGAGATGGACAACGTGCAAAGCGCACCAAAGAGAAATCTGAGAAAGGGCATACCTCAAAGGTACGCAGGTCTAAACTTTCTGAGCTGCCTTTGGTTCTGCTTGAGGTAGTATAGTCTATGAAAACACTAGGCCCTTTTTAGATGCATCTAACTTGGCATAAGAATTGCTAACCCGAAAGTCATGAAAGAAATTCGCCCCGCTTGGCACCGACTCTGGAGTGTGATCCGCAACGATCGGCCCACTGTGCTTCTCATTTTGGCATTTGCCACCTTGCGCGGTGCCTTTAGTTTGGTTTTGCCTTTGGGATTTCAGGCCTTGATCGGGCAACTTATGGGCGGGCGTTTGTCCACTTCCTGGTGGGTTCTTTTTGCGCTTGTCTTGATCTTTTCGGGGCTGATGATACTTTTCGGATTGGTCCAAATGCGGCTGTCGGAATGGTTTCAGCAACGCCTTTTTGTACGTACGGCCTATTTCTTCGAACGCGCTACCGAATTGGGTTTACCTACGGAATCTCGGGAACCATCTCACCGTTTCTTTGATGCAGTAACCCTCCAAAAGGAGCTCCCAAAGCTTCTCCTCGATGTTTCGACCGCTGTGCTGCAGCTGCTCTTTGGTTTTCTTTTACTCTTCCTTTATGACTTCACCTTTGTGGGGGCGGCATTGATTATTCTGACGGTGGCTATGCTGATGATTCGTTGGAGTCTCTCCCGAGGATTTCTATGGAGCATGGAGGAGAGTAAAGCCAAATTTGCCCTCACAGAGCGCTTAAAAAGCGCCGAAGGGGAAGCAAAGGGTGGCATGGCTGGCTACGTCAGCGATTATTTGAAAGCGCGTCGCAAGCACTTCCGCGTGCTATGGCGTATGCATGCGGTTTTAGGAGGAGCGCGAGTCGCATTCACTGCGGCATTGTTAGCGGTTGGTGGCTGGCTAGTCATCGACCAAACAGTCTCCATTGGACAGTTTGTGGCCATTGAAATTGTATTCTTGACTATTCTGGCCAATCTGGAGAAATTGATAGCTGGGGTAGATTCCATCTTTGATGTACTAACCGCATTGACAAAGTTGGATAGCACCTTCTCCCACGATGGGGTGGATATCAGTCCATTTAATCCGGCAGACACCCAGCCGTTTGAAGGCGAGGCCTGGATTCAAAACTTCAACGAGACCCATCCGCCGAGCGATAAGAAAGCCCCCTGGCGCTGGATGGCTTTTCTGGCCTTGGTATTCCTAGCCAGTTTATTTCTGCCATGGACGCAGACGGTGTCCATGAACGGGGTAGTCACCATGGATGACCCCATGGAACGACCCTCCGAACTCTATGCCGCGGAAAATGGTCGTCTCACCACGTGGTATGTCCGCGAAGGTCAAGAAGTACGCGCGGGAGACACCTTGCTCTTGTTGGAGGAAATTAGTGCGGAATATTTGGACCCAGCCTTGTTGGATAACATGGAAACCAGTCAACGCGCAAAGGAAGACGCTAATCTGGCCTACCAGGGGAAGACCACCGCGTTGCTCGCACAGCTCGAGCAAGCGCGTCGGGGGCTTGCTCCCCAGCTGCGTGTGGCCCGTCAGAAAGTACGTGTGGATAGCACCGATTGGGTAGCATACCGAGCGGCTGAAGAAGTGGCCTTGGACCAAAAATACCGGGCAGATAGCCTCCTTGCTATTGGGATTATTTCTCGCCAAGTGTGGGAAGGGCAAGCCATGAATTGGCAAAAGGCACGCGCTCAGTCCCAAGGCCAACGACAGAAGTACGAAGCGAGTCAATCGGAGTATGTCGCTAAAAAATTGGAATTAGCAGAAAAAATAGCCAAGTTGGAATCTTCCGTTGCAGAAGCGCGCGCAGCGGAGGCTGGTTCGATAGAATCTGCCACTCAAGCCCGCTCTAAAACCAATCAAATAGCCCGACGCATTTCTAACCGCTATGTGATTTCCCCTCGAGATGGGGTGGTGATGGAGCTGAGTAAAAAGGCACCAGGATCACTAATCAAAAAGGAAGAGAAAATCTTGACGGTGGTCCCGGACTACTTTCAACTCATCGTCTTAGCGCAATGCGATCCCAACGATATTCCATTACTCGCCTCAGAGCAAGGCGCTATGCTAGCTTTTGACGGCTACCCCATGCTACCAATTCCCGGCTGGCCAGAGCAGAGTGTTGGCATGTTCAAAGCTCAAGTGCGCTTTGTGAGTTCCGCCGTGGGGCCGGATCAAGAGAACTTCTCGATTATTCTAGAGCCGGCAGAAGATTGGCCAGCAGGACTCAAAGCGGGTACAAATACGCACGCTACCCTGCTTTTGGGAGAGGTTCCCTTATGGTTTGAGCTATGGCGTCAGCTGAATGGTTTTCCGGCCAATCGCATAACTAGAGAGGCGAAATGAAGAGATTTGTCTTCTGCGTAGTCTATCTGTGGACGACCCTGTCGATCACGGCTCAGGGCCTTAATGACTACATTTCTTTGGCCGTGGAAAAAGCCTGGGCGGTTCAACAGGCCAATCTGCGCGTCTACCAGGCCGAAGCCAAACTTTTAGGTGCACGCGCCGCTTTTGATCCCCAGTTGTCTGTGCTTGACCGCGGAAAGGATGCAGGTGTCGGAACGGGCTACCGCTACCAAGAGGCTGATGTTCGCCTGCCTCTGATGGGCGGGGTAGCCCTGAATGCTACTGGTCAATGGGGCGGTGGCCCATGGTTAAACCCAGAGTCAAACCTCCCGCTCAGTGGGTTGGCGGGTCTGGGCCTATCTCTTCCCGTGGGTCCGCAACTTTGGTATTCCGAATCTCAGCAAAAAGTGAACGGGGCGAAACGCGAGGTGGCGGTCGCCCAAGCAGAATTGCGCGTGATCGAACAAGAAGTAGCCAAGGAAGCGCTTCAGCGCTTCGTCGCTTGGAGCGTGGCATATCGCGAAAGAGAAGTCTACACGGCTTCTCTGGCGCGTCTGGAGGCCCAATTGGCGCAGATTCGCGCCTCTTACACTTTGGGTGCCTCGGCTCGAAAAGACACCCTGGAGCTCTTTGCTTACAAGGTCATGCGTCAAAGCCAGTATCTCGAGGCATTGCAAAGCGAACAAGCGGCCTTTCAGGCGCTTCAAAGCTTTTTGGGACCAGAGGGGGTGGGTCGCCCATGGCAGGCTCTCGCCTTTGAAGCCCCCTTTTACCAATTTGTGGGTTTGCTAGGGGATCCTGCGCTCGAGCAAGCGCCCAAACGTCTGCTATGGGAAGCTAAACAGAATCAAGCGAGTACGCAGCTACGTTTTGAGCAGATGCAGCGCTGGAACGCCCCGAACGTTAGTGTGATCGGTTGGCAGTATGCCGATTCCTTCAACCCCTATGGCTCCTCGTGGAAAGTGGCCTGGGATATCCCTGGCTTCAACCGTAAAAATCGATCCGAACGCCAACTCGCATCGCTATACCTCCAGGAAATAAGCCTTGGTCAAGACTTCTTTGATCAAGAAGCCGTGAATCGGGAGGTACAATGGTCCCAACAGTGGCCCACCAGCATGAAGAACGTGCAAACCATGTATACCCAAGCATCCACCTACCGGGAGCTTTGGGAACTTGAAGAACAATCCTTTGCACTAGGCTATTCTTCAATTTTTATGAAGAATCAACGTGAGGTGGCCTACCTCGACGCGCTCATCAAGCGGAATCAGGCAGTGGCGACCCACATGAAAATCCTCGCCGAATGGGCGGCATTTACGGGTCAGCGGGTGCAGTGGCCCTAGGAGCGCTTCGCGCGTTGGTTGGTTTGTTCGTTTGATGGGGAGCACAAAAAAGCCAGCGAACGAAGTTCGCTGGCTAAGTGGCGGTGGAACCACCCTGTGGAGCTGGCGGGAATCGAACCCGCGTCCAGACAAGGAAACGATATGCTTTCTACATGCTTATTTTGTCTTTGGTTTTCATCCTGCGGCTGAGAACAAACACCCCACCGCAAGCCTATCTGCTAAATTTTCAAAGGCCCCCCGCAGCTCAGGACCTCCTATTCCCACCTTTTCAGCACCCCTTGATCAAACTCCGTAGGACGGGGATTTTGAGGGATGTCCCGCTTCCGCACCTAGTGCGGAATTAGCTTAGTCTCCTATCGGATGATTAAGCGGCAAGAGCGTAGTTGTACTCGCCAATTATAGATTCCGATATTGAATTAACGAGCATCAATCGAATAGCTCGGCATGCTTACAAACCCCTTCATCTTGCTGTCAATACCGGTCAGCCCCATGCAGTTGAATGCAGGAGCAAAGGTAGGCATTAGGACTCTCTGCCTTGCGAGGGCTTATTGTAGGAAAAGTGGGGAGTTGAGCGTTTCGATCAAGGTGACGCTCGCTTTCTTGACCAAGCTGTTTTTGACCGTTTCGCGCATGTCTTGAACGACGCGAGGGTTGTACGTGGTGCGGAATCGGCTGTCGAGCCTTCCTTTTTGGCCATACTGTACTTGGTCTGTCGTTTTGGCTTCCGAAATACTCGACCACTGACCTGGGTAGAGATTGGCCGGGTCGCCACTGTATTCTGCGGATGCAATAATGCGCTCGCTCTGTTCTTCCACTTCACGTGAAGTTAAAATGGAGCGCTTCAACGGGTCCACCAAGGTGAACTTAAGTGCGCCATGAATGAAGACGCGGTAGTCCACATCGAAATAAACCACTTTATGGTAGACCGTTTCTTTAGTCACGACACCCGTGTCCGGATTTTTCTTGTCCACGATTTCTTTGCGGTAGCCTTGACGCTCGTAACGCGACATAGTCCCGGGAACTTCAGTCCAGTCCGTCATTTCCATTTCTAAGAGATAGTCAGGTTGCTCGTTGGATTGGTAACGCGTCTGATCATTCCAGTCAATCCAATCAATGAATGGGTCGTCGGTTCGAACCAAATTATTAATCAAATCTGCGCGCATACTTTGGCTCAAATTCAATTCTTGACGGGTGGGTGCTAAAATGTCTCGAATGCCCACCGTGACCATGCCATGGAACACCGCTGAGTCTTGGTATTGCCGGCTATCGAGATAGGATTGACCCGTCCGCTCTTCCATATCTGCCCAGGTGTAAAATGCCGCCCGGTATTTCTGGTTGGCGTACATGCGGTGCGCCTCTCGGTGCATAGGTTCCGAAACGGCTGAGCGCCAAGCCTCTTGGATTTGGGCATCTTCGGGACTGTACTTTAATGCACGGCTGTACAATCGTTCTGCCCCGATAAAATCATCGCCTTCCATGGCCGCCATACCCTGCTGCACCAGGTCTTTGACGTAGTTCTTTTTGAGGCCATTATATTCAGAAATATGCGCTGAAGTGCCCGAAAGCAAAACCCCTGCTGCATTAGCCCGATCTTCCAAGTCGCGTGCACGAACAAAGGCATCCAAAGCACTCACCGTTTGGCCAGCTTCAGCAAGCTTTTCGAATTCACGAAGCTGCGCCTTGATTTCCTTTTCGCCATACGTCTTGACTTGAATCATGGCTTTTTGATTCCCTGGCTTGCGTTCTAATGCTTCGAGAGACAGCACGGTGGCCTCATAGGTGAGTCCTGCCGTAGCTAATTTCTTACTGCGTTTGAGTGCTTGATTCGTAGGGGAACAAGAAAAAGCCACCGCTGCAATAAGCAGGGTGGCTAAAACGGTTGTCAAAGAAGTTCGAGCCATAGGCTCAAAAATACATCAACCCAAGTAGGTTTTAAGAATTTTGCTGCGTGAAGTGTGTTTCAGGCGGCGAATGGCTTTCTCCTTGATTTGACGCACGCGCTCCCGGGTCAAATCAAACTTCTCTCCAATCTCCTCTAACGTCAACGGATGCTGACCATTGAGGCCGAAATACAAGCGGATCACATCCCCTTCTCGTGGAGTCAAGGTGGCTAAGGAGCGCTCGATTTCGGTGCGGAGTGAATCCACCATCAAATCGTCGTCAGGATTGGGCGAATCGTCCGAGTTCAAGACGTCGTACAGGTTGCTATCCTCGCCTTCGACCAAAGGCGCGTCCATAGACACGTGGCGGCCACTATTGCGCATGGACTCTTTTACATCCATTTCGCTCATTTCCAACTTAGTGGCGATTTCTTCGGCACTAGGTGGACGTTCGTGGGCCTGCTCTAATGACGCATAGGCCTTGTTGATCTTGTTGATTGAGCCAATCTTGTTCAAGGGAAGACGGACAATACGAGATTGCTCGGCTAAGGCTTGAAGGATGCTCTGACGAATCCACCAAACGGCATACGAGATGAACTTAAATCCACGGGTTTCGTCGAAACGCTGTGCCGCTTTGATCAACCCTAGATTGCCTTCATTGATCAAATCAGGAAGTGTTAACCCTTGGTTTTGGTATTGCTTGGCCACAGAAACCACAAAGCGCAAATTGGCTTTTGTGAGTTTCTCCAAGGCGCGTTGATCGCCTGCCTTGATTTTCTGGGCGAGCTCTACTTCTTCTTCCGCAGTAATCAACTCCACTTTGCCGATCTCCTGGAGGTATTTGTCCAAGGAGGCCGTCTCACGGTTGGTGACCTGCTTCGTAATTTTTAATTGACGCATCGGATGATTTCGTACGAGGGTTAAACAAACAAGTTACAAGAAAAATGCACACGCATTATTCTTCATTGCGGGGTCCGCGTTCACGTCGATCACCACGCTCTGGACGCGGTCCACGACGGTCGCCACGGTCTGGGCGGGGTCCGCGATCCTCACGTGGAGGGCGCTCGATGTAACCTTCTGGCTTTTCAATCAAGACTTTGCGAGACAAGCGGAGCTTGCCTTTGTCGTCAATGCTGAGAAGCTTTACTTGGACCTTGTCACCCTCTTTGTAGAGCGCAGATGGGTCTTCGACGCGCTTCCAATCCATTTCAGAAACGTGCAATAAGCCTTCTGTTCCGCGGCCAATTTCGACGAATACGCCGAAAGTCTGCACGCCTTTCACCACACCATCATAAATCGTGTCTACGACGGGTACGAAGCAGATTTCGCCGATTCGCTGTTGTGCCAAGGCGATACCTTCAGCATTCGTGCCACTGATTTCTACGCGGCCAATGTTGCCAATCTCTTCGATTGTGATGGTACATCCTGTCTCGGCTTGCATGCCCTGGATGATTTTGCCACCAGGACCGATGATGCCACCGATAAAGTTCTTGGGCACTTCCATAACTACCATGCGGGGAGCATGCGGCTTGAGTTCGGTGCGCGGAGCAGGCATCGCAGCCGTCATCACAGAAAGGATGTGCTCGCGTCCAGCTTTGGCTTGATTCAAGGCATTGGTCAAAATCTCCACACTAAGGCCTTTGATCTTGATATCCATTTGGCAGGCGGTAATCCCTTTCTCGGTACCCGTGACTTTGAAGTCCATGTCACCCAAGTGATCTTCATCACCCAAGATATCGCTCAAAACAGCATACTTTCCGGAGTCTGGATCCGTGATGAGGCCCATGGCAATACCGCTCACGGGACGCTCAATTTGGATACCTGCATCCATCATAGCCAAAGTACCTGCGCAAACGGTCGCCATGGAGCTTGATCCATTGGACTCAAGAATGTCCGAAACGATGCGAATGGTATAGCCAGATCCAGTTGGGACCATGTTCTTGAGCGCGCGCTGCGCCAAATTTCCGTGACCTACCTCACGACGGCTCGTGCCACGCATCATGCGTGCTTCACCTGTAGAGAAAGGAGGGAAGTTGTAGTGGAGATAGAACTTCTCGTCACCGGTCATGGTCGCTGCGTCGATGCGATTTGAATCTAACGCGGTTCCCAATGTCACCGTTGTGAAGGACTGCGTCTCTCCACGCGTGAACAAGGCACAGCCGTGAGGTCCTGGAAGAATGTCAGTTTCTACCCAAATTGGGCGAATCTCGTCCGTCTTACGTCCATCTAGACGCTGGCCGTTATCCAAAATTTGGTTGCGCATCGCCTTGTACTCCACATCGTGATAGTACACTTTGGCGAGATCCATTGAGCTCTCTTTTTCTTCGTCGCTTAGCGTTGCAGCATAGGCTTCAAAAACCGCTTTGAACTGAGCTGAACGCTCTGCTTTGTTGGTCAAGCCCATTCCAGCCACCTTGTAGGCGCCATCATAGGTTGCTGCTTCTACGCGCTTGCGCAAGTCTTCGTCGTGGGTCTCATGCGAGTACTCACGCTTAGGGCTGGAGGTAGGAACCATTGCAGCCAGCGCCAGCTGAAGCTCAACTTGTTTTTTGATCGCATCATGACCCACCGTGATGGCTTCCATCATTTCCGCTTCAGAAACTTCTTTCATCTCACCTTCGACCATAACCACGCTATCTGCGGTAGCGCCGACCATGATTTCCATGTCAGCTTCTTCTAGCTGAGCATACGATGGATTGATAATAAACTCTCCGTTTACGCGAGCCACATTCACCTCGGACATAGGTCCATTGAAGGGGATGTCGCTGATCGAAATGGCGGCAGATGCAGCCAAACCAGCCAAGGACTCAGGAGCCGTAGCCGGGTCGTAGGAGAGCATGGTGATGATCACCTGAATCTCCGCGTGGAAATCTTCAGGGAAAAGTGGACGCAATACGCGGTCTACCAAACGGCAAACTAAAACCTCACGATCGCTTGGGCGACCTTCACGCTTTAGAAAACCTCCTGGGACGCGGCCTGCGCCTGCAAATTTTTCTTTGTACTCCACACTTAATGGGAGGAAGTCAACCCCTGGGCGAGCCTCTTTGTTGGCTACAACGGTAGCTAAAAGGGCAGTGCCACCACAAGAAAGAAGTACAGAGCCGTCGGCTTGACGGGCCATGCGGCCAGTTTCTAGGGTGATTACTCGGCCATCAGGCAGAGTTAAACTTTGGGTGATGGGGGTAGGTGCATTCATGTTTTTTTGTTTTCGATGTTGATTTCTCCAAGCCGCTTCTTCCAACGCGAAAAGGCAATCCGGGAAGAATTGCCTTTTCTGAATATTTCCGCTAGAGGAAACTCACGCTTATTTGCGGAGTCCTAGTTTTTCGATGATGGCGCGGTAGCGACCGATCTCGGTTTTTTGTAGGTGGTCTAGAAGAGCGCGACGCTTACCAACCAACAAAATGAGCGAACGCTCGGTGTTGTGGTCCTTACGGTTCTTCTTGAGGTGCTCAGTCAAATGGCTGATGCGGTAGGTGAAGAGGGCGATTTGCCCTTCGGCTGAACCCGTATCTTCGGGGCCTTTGCCGTGTTGCGCGAAAATTTCACGCTTCTTTTCTGTGTTTAGATACATGCCTAGATCACTTAGATGGTTGTGCTGTATACCCGTCTTTCGGGAGGGCAAAAGTACGAATAATTTATTCTGCTTTTACGGGTGCCGGAAGATTGCCGACAAAACGAAGCCATTGGCTCATGCGTGCTTTTAAATGCTTCCGCTCTACAATAAAGTCCAGGAAGCCGTGCTCCTTGACAAATTCGCTCGTCTGAAATCCATCTGGGAGGTCTTTTCCGATGGTCTCTTTAACGACACGTGGGCCTGCAAAGCCAATCAGGGCACCTGGTTCGGCGATGTTGATATCCCCCAGCATGGCATAAGATGCCGTAACGCCACCCGTAGTTGGATCGGTCAATAAGCTGATGTAGGGAATTTTAGCTTCATCCAAGAGGGCTAGTTTGGCCGAAGTTTTGGCCATCTGCATGAGGGAGAAAGCTGCTTCCATCATACGCGCACCACCAGATTTACTAATCATGATGAAGGGAATGTTGTGCTTCAGACTATAATCGATCGTTCGAGCAATTTTTTCCCCTACCACAGATCCCATGGAGCCTCCGATGAACTTGAAATTCATGGCGGCAATGGCCACAGGAATCCCATTCATTTCACCCGTAGCAGAGGTCAAGGCATCCTGTAGGCCTGTTTTGACTTGCGTAGCCTTGAGGCGATCGCTATACTTTTTGGTATCCTCAAACTGCAAGGGATCCTTTGAGACCATCGTGGGATTGAGCTCGGTGTAGTTTCCGCCATCAAAAAGAAAGGAGAAGTACTCTTTCGCATCGATGCCATTGTGAAAGCCACAGTTGCCACAGACCCAAACATTGTTCACATGGTCTTCCGCAGAGACAATCACCTTACACTTGGGGCACCCATGCCACAAGCCATCCGGCGTTTCTTTTTTCTCTTGCGTTGGGGTCGTAATCCCCGCCTCTTGTCTGTGGAACCAATCCGTGGACATAGTCATTGGGTTTTAGGCGATCGTGATCGATGAATCAAGGTAAACGTCTTGAACGGCATGTAGCAAGTCTACCCCCTCTTTCCAATCGCGTTGGAAGGCTTTGCGACCGAGGATCAAACCTTGACCGCCAGCGCGTTTGTTGATTACCGCGGTGGCAACCGATTCGGCCAAATCGCTTGCGCCTTTGGATTCACCTCCGGAGTTGATGAGTCCAATTTTACCCATGTAGCAGTTAGCTACCTGGTAACGGGTCAAATCAATGGGGTGGTCCGTGGACATTTTCTCGTAGACGAAGGGGTGCGTCTTGCCATGCTTGGTCGCCAAGTATCCTCCATTGTTGGTGGGAAGCTTCTGCTTAATGATGTCCGATTGAATGGTCACACCTAGGTGATTCGCTTGGCCGGTCAAGTCGGCTGAAGTATGGTAATCCACCCCATCTTGCTTAAAGCCTGTATTGCGGGTGTAACACCACAAGATGGTTGCCATGCCCAATTCACGCGCACGCTCGAAGGCTTCGGATACTTCCATTAACTGGCGGCGCGATTCTTCTGCACCAAAGTATACGGTGGCACCTACGGCAACTGCCCCCATGTTCCAGGCATCCTCGACGGAGCCGTACATGGTTTGATCGTACTGATTAGGGTAAGAAAGGAACTCGTTGTGGTTCAACTTGACCACAAAAGGAATTTTGTGTGCGTATTTGCGGCTTACGCTGGCCAAAACTCCAAACGTCGAAGCCACGGCATTGCAACCAGCATCAATCGCTAATTTGACAATGTTTTCAGGATCGAAATACAATGGATTTGGGGCAAAGCTGGCCCCCGCAGAATGCTCAATCCCTTGATCAATGGGCAAAATGCTCATGTAACCCGTATTAGCCAGACGACCTGTTCCATACAACTGCTGCAAAGAACGCAAGGTTGGAATGTTGCGATTGCTACCAATGAATTGCTCGTCTACAAACTGCGCTGAAGGCAGGTGAAGCGAAGATTTGGGAATGGCAGTTGCTGTGTGGTTGAGTAGGTAGTCGGCTTGATCGCCGAGCAGGGAAATGACGCGCTCTGAGGCCATAATGCTTGTGATTAAAACTTAACGAATTGCAAACCTAGGCCTTTTCTTTGATTTGGCCGTTTAAGCCATCTCAAAATGTGCCTAAAACGGCATTCCTAGACCAAAATTGAGTGTTCCCCGGCTCGCCCATTCCCTCCGCTGAAACCATGGGTTAGTGCTCAGTCGTCGGGGGTCATATAGCTGAAGCCCCCAATCCATGCGTACTATGAAGAAATCGAGATCATAGCGAATCCCAATCCCTGCATCCCATGCCGAATGGCGGAATAGATTTGGAAGGGAGAAGGAAACTAGGTCTTGAATGTCTGCGTCTTGGAGTAAAGGACTCCAGGATTGTGCCACATTGCGGCGATGTAGCCAAGTGTTTCCGGCATCCGTAAATACGGCGGCGGACAAGGCGCCAGAGAGTGGGAAACGGTACTCTGTTTGAAACAAGAGCTTTCGTGTTCCGGAGCCTAAATACCCCGTACTATCAAAAACGGCCAGAGGGAGTGCCCCTGGGCCGAGACGAAAGTTGATCCATCCGCGCAGGTCATTACTACCTCCGGCAAAAAAGGCCCGTTCAAAAGGTGGGATGCCGGGGGTATTCTGAAGGGTATACAATTCGCCGGCAACAAAGCGGAGCGCCCAATCGCGATGGCCCGTTCCTCGCCGAAGCCAGCGCATATCCCACTTGGCACGCAGATAATGGGCATAGGGTACGTTGGCCACACTGCGAACCTCCGGGCCATTGGGCTGAATACTTCGACTAATCACATCCGTGACGAGGCCAGAGCTTTCTAGGGTCCATTCCGCACGCCGTTCCCAGCGACCTTTTTGAACCGAAGGACGAACCACTCGGAGGCGGGGTCCGAGCAGGAGGACATCCTGAAATCCAGACTTGATAGAGAGCGCCTGATAGAAGGTGCTGTCAATCTGACGCAGGTCAATGTAGGTGAGGTCTGTTGGACTGAGTTCCCATTGTCCGCCTTTTTTATCGGTCCATTGGTACTGCAATGCGCCCCGGATGGCTAAACGATCAAACTCCCGTCTAAACTGTCGGCCCGCGGAAACACTTAGGCGCGTACTACCCGTTTGGACAGGCGCTTCGGCCCAACCCCATAGGCCCGGCCACTGCATTCCGGTTTCTATGTCAAGAAAGTAGGTATTGAATAAGGTAGAGCTATCCGCCCATTGCGCCCCAATGCCGCCCGAAAGGGTCAGATTTACATGCTCCAAGCCACCCCACGGGTTGTGATCAAAGACATCCATACTGGATTGGAGCCCATAGATCCCCGAGAGGGCGGTACTCTCGCCTTTCCACGTCAATCCGACGCGGGGACTTGGAACCAGGCTCAACGTAGCATCTAATGAGTCCTGCACCATGGCAAACTGCCATCGGCCAGATTGGATGGCCGGAATATGGCGGAGTCTAGCCGTGCTTTGAGTCACCGCCGAAGCTTGAAAGGCGCTGCCAGATGGAATCCATGGAAGGCGTTGAATTCCTGCAGGAGTCAGGGTCAAATTCGCAGGCCATGCCCCTTTGGCTTGACGCACATACCATACTCGATGGGGTTCCTCTACGGTCCCATATTCGCTGCTATGGGTCCAGTTGTCCATGCGAACTGTCACGGTGGCCGCATAGGGATGCCCCAAGGTGTCCACATCAAAGTGAACCGCCTCCGGCCCAAAGGTGTAGAAGCCTTTTTCTTGCAAAAAGCTCGCAATGCGGCGACGCTCTTCGTCGAGCTGCTCCATGCGAAGTAGATACTTGCCATTGGTTAGGCTTGAACTCCCTCGCACATCTTCTATGTAAGCATCTACACCTGGACCCATGCTCACATAGTGCAGTTGACTCAAACGAGTCGGTGTGCCACGGTCAAGGCTATAGGTCAAGGTCGCACCCCGGCGCGTTTTTTTCAAGTCATAGGAAACGTTTGGATAGAAGTAGCCGTCTTGCTTAAGCCGCAGGGTCAATTGCTCTACATCGCTGGCGGCGAGGCTAGAATCCCAGAGCACGGGTCGCTCGCCAATGCGCCGCAACCAATTGGCATAGCCGGTGGTCTTGCCGGGTTTGGCCTGCAAATACAACCAAACGTAGGGGAAAGTGCCAAACACATTGGTATTGGGACGAAGCTGAAGAAGTTCGGTGTAGGCTTCTTCGTCGGTGGCCTTGCCGTCCAGCGTGACGGATACCGTTCGCAGCCAAGGGTCTTGGAGGTGCCGCTGCGGCTGACAGGACCAAAGCGCCACCAGGAGGAGGGAGCTTGCGAGCAGGGCCTGTTTACGCACCATGCAGTTGAGCAATCATGGCGATGGGATCCGGCGCCTTGAATACCGCATTTCCTGCCACGAGGACATCCGCACCCGCAGCCTTTAATGCCGCTGCGTTTTGTGCATTCACTCCTCCGTCAATTTCAATTTTGGCAGTGCTTCCAGCCGCATCGAGCATGGCGCGCAGTTGGCGAATCTTTTCGAATGTTTGGGGGATAAAGGACTGGCCACCAAAGCCAGGGTTGACGGACATGAGGCAAAACAAATCAGCATCGTGTAGGACTTCAGAAAGCGCGGAGACCGGCGTATGGGGATTGATCGCTACACCGGCAAGCATGCCTTCTGCGCGAATGGCTTGAAGTGTACGATGCAAGTGGGTAGAGGCTTCCAGGTGGACCGTGAGTACGGCTGCCCCGGCAGCTTTAAATTCATGGATGTAACGTTCTGGCTGCACGATCATCAAGTGCACATCCAAGGGTTTCTTAGCGTGCCGATGGATGGCTGCCACGACGGGCAACCCAAAGGAAAGATTCGGAACAAACACCCCATCCATGATGTCCACATGAAACCACGTGGCCTCACTTGCATTAATCATTTCTACATCGCGCTGAAGGTTAGCGAAGTCGGCCGATAAAACAGAAGGGGCAATCATAGGGTGCGGATTTTTGTCAAAATTAGGCCCAATTGCCCGAACTTGCCGCTATGCATTCAAGTCCCCATCCGCTTTCAAAAAATCAACGCAGTGCAGTGCGCGCGTTATGGCGCAAAAAAGGCCGGGAAAACGCCCAACAATTTCTCGTGGAAACCCCCAAGGCCATTTCGGAATTCCTGGAAGAGGGTTGGCCCTTGGTCACCCTTTATCGCAGCCCTCAGGGTCCCATGGAGGATCACCCCAAAGCGCAAGAAATTACTCCAAGAGAGTTGGCCGAGCTATCTACGCAGGAAAGCCCTCAGGGGGTATTGGCGGTCTTCGGACACAAAGAAATTGCGCCGCGGTCTGGCGGATGGGTGCTGGTGTTGGATCGGGTTCAAGATCCAGGCAATGTGGGAACATTGTTGAGATTGGCGGATTGGTTTGGCGTGGACTATGTCGCTCTGCCTCCGGGAACAGCGGAAGTATTCAACCCCAAAGTCATCCAAGGTTCGATGGGCTCATTGGCCCGTGTTCCACTTGTTTATGGCGAAGTCGAGGCCTTGCTTGCTCGATTCGATACCGAAGGGCGTACACTGTATGTCGCGGATCTCGGTGGTTCTACTCCGAGAAACCTACCTCGACAGGCACCGGCCGCCCTGGTATTAGGCAATGAGGGCCAGGGGCCTGAGCCGCGTTGGAGCGATGCAGCCAAACATATTCTGACCATCGCCAAAGGCGCATCGAGTAAAACGGAAAGTTTGAATGTAGCCACCGCGGGCGCCATTGCCCTCTATGCCTGCTTGGGGGATTAACCCTACTTATTCAAAGGTGAAAATCCATGCCAAACTCCGCGTCTGCACTACGGGGAGGGCCTGGGCGTAGGCCGTGCCATCATTGACGAGCAAATTGCCTTGGCCAAAGGTGGCGCGCAATTGGGGAGATAGCTTGAAATATTCAAAATAGAGGTCCATTCCCACGGCCACTTCGTAGCCAAATTCCCCGGCTTGTAGTTTAAAAATGCGATCATCGACCACCTTGGCTTTGGAGGCTAGATCCCATTGGCCGTATAGACTTCCTAATACATACCAGCGATGGTTGTCGATGCGATCCGTCTTCCATTTGAATTCGAGCGGAAAAATGATGAGCGAAGATTCCATGCGGCGTTCAATGGTTTTACGCCGGCCATCACTTGGGTCAATGGCGTCAAAAAAGAGCCGACGTTCACCCGCTGCGTAGGTGGGAACGAAACGGAGATCCATATTCTCATTCATGCGCACATTGCTCACGATGCCGACGACGTAGCCTAATTGCGGACCTGTTTCTACGCCAAAAACGGTACTCGGCCAGGCAGTGCCTGGGCGGTAACTGAAGTCCATTTGGCTCGTTCCTAGGATAAATCCAAAATGGACCGGCTTTTGGTCATACCTCGGCAAATTCAAACTCTGACCCTGGGCCATGAGAAGGCTTGGGAGCAGGAGGGCAAGGAAGGTAATCCGTAGGCGCATGGAGAAATAACGCTTAGACCTCGACTTCCGTATGGGCCACATACAAACTGGCAATGCCAAAGGTTAAGGGGCGAATACTGACATGACTGAAGCCCGCATCCTTGAGTTTCTTCGCAAATGCTTCGCCATAAGGAAAGGCCTCTACGCTTGCGGGGAGGTAGGTGTAGGCTGCAGCGTCTTTGGATACCCACTTGCCAATGGTAGGCAGGATGTGTTTGAAATAGAAGAAATACAAGGGCCGAAAGGGAAAATGCTCGGGTTGGGAGAATTCTAATACAGCCAAGTGTCCTCCGGGTCGAAGCACGCGCTTCATGTCGACTAAACCTTTTTCGAGGTGTTCGAAATTTCGTACCCCAAAAGCCACGGTAACGGCATCAAAGGATGCATCTTCAAATGGCAAGGATTCGCCATCTCCCAAGTGCAATGGAATGTGGGGGTCAAGTCCACGTCGGGTAATTTTTTCCCGGCCAACCTCGAGCATGCCAGCACTAATGTCCACTCCTTCGACCTGGCTTCCTTGAATGCCCCGATGGAGCGCAATGGCCAAGTCTCCCGTGCCGGTGGCCACGTCCAGGACTTTTTTTGCGCCCGTTTTGCGAACTGCAGCGACCGTGATCTTGCGCCAAATCACGTCAATCCCCAAGGAGAGCGTTCGGTTGAGCACATCATAACGCTTTGAAATCGCGTTGAACATACTAGCGACTTGCTCCTTTTTGGAGCCATCTGAGCTATACGGTTTTACGGGGTCCATGGGCGGGGTTTATCCTACCTGCACGTTGGCTTTCGGGTAGGTGTAATCGTGTGATTCTTTCTTGCGACTGGTCAATGCGAAGGCCAAAGTTACGGTCCCTACACGCCCTACTAACATAGAAAGCATCAAGATGGTTTGCCCACTGGTACTTAATTCACTGGTAATCCCTGTAGAAAGCCCAACGGTACAAAAGGCACTCACTTCTTCAAAAGCCAATCGGGCGAGACCCAAATGTCCGTCGGTCACGCTGAGTAAGAAGATGCCCAAGAGGATGGAGCTGGCCGAAAATAGAAAAGCGCTCATCGCCAGGTTCAACAACTCTACGGGGATGGTGGAGTGGAACAGCTCCACGCGTTTGCGACCTCGGATCGTAGCCATCGCATTCACAAAGACCAAGGTAAAGGTGGAGGTCTTGATCCCTCCAGCCGTGGATCCCGAGGAACCACCGATGAACATGAAGACGATTAGGATTAGGAGCGTCGGCAAAGCGACCGCGCCGAAATCCACGGTGTTGAATCCTGCCGTTCGCGTGGTCACAGACTGGAAAAAGGCGGTCAACATCCGGTGGCCGTGATCCATCCCACGTAGGGTGCTATTCCATTCAAGCATCCCATAGATCAATGCGCCTAAAGGAACGAGAATTAATGCGGCATAAACGGCAATTTTGGTATTGACATTGAGGTGAATCCACGGGTTCTTGCGTCTCGCGGCATAGGCCTGTGTCGAGAATAAATCATGAATGGTTGTAAAGCCTAGTCCGCCAAGAATAATGGTGAAAGAAATGATGATCACCAAGGGGATGTTGTGTGCTAGGGCAGGGTGGGCCATGCCTTCAGAAAACAAGCTAAATCCGGCATTGTTGAATGCACTCACGGCGTGGAAAACACTATAAAAAATGCGATCGCCCAAATGGGCAAAGGCGAAGTCTCCCCATGAAAAGAACAGGAGGATCGCCGCCGCGAATTCAAAGAAGAAGGAAAAACGGAAAATTTCGCGAATCAAATCGACCGAACCTTCGAGGCTGTCACTTCCATAGTTGGTTTGGAGAAGGCTTTTATAGCGCGTGCCCAAAGCGGGATTGGCGAGCATCGCAAAAATGCTGGCAAAGGCAATAAAGTTCAGGCCCCCAAGTTGGATCAAAAAGAGCAAAACAAATTTGCCCTTAAAACTCAAAACGGTGGAAATGTCAATGATGTTAAGTCCCGTGACGGATACGGCCGAAACCGAAGTGAAAAGGGCTTCTTTTAGGCTTAAACCCTCCCCGGATTTGGTCATTTCAGGCATCCAAAGTAATCCGGCGCCCAACACCATTAACAGAATGAAGCTTGTTACGAGCAATGCAGGTGGACTCACTTTGAGCATAGGAAGAAGTCGGCTGGCTTTGCCTATTTCTAAAGCGACGAAGAGCAGGAAGTAGGCCTGTACAAAGACCATGAAAAAGGCATCCAATTGCTCAAGTCCAAGGTAGCCTCCTAACGTGGAAAGGATTTCAATACCAAAGATGTTGAACGACAAAATATTGACGACCATGTAGAGCATCAATAATCCTTCCCATCGCGAATCTTTGAGATATTGCAAGGGGGAGAAGGAGTAAAAGAACTCCACGACATATTTGATGATGTAAAATCCAATGGTCCCCTTGAGGATGATATCAACCCAAAGTTTCTGATCCTCGTCTAGGTTAAAGCCATGGCTCAAAAGCAAGGAGATCACCGCCGCCACGGACAAGGGAACACTGGTGTATCGCAGGAAGCGAATAGCCGGTATTTTGCTGTCATAAATGCGAAGGTTCACCCATTCGCGAATTCGGTTGACCGTGTGCCGACGGGAGTTTTTCATGAATTGCTATTCAGTCCGTTTAAGGTACGGACAATTCGCTCGGCAGCCTTGCGCAAATCCTCCTCAGACGCCGCGTAACTGAATCGAATATAGCCATCTAGGCCAAAGGCTTCCCCAGGGACGGCCGCGACACCACCTTCTAGAAGTGCCATGCATAAATCCAATGCACTTGGGTGTGAGGGGCTCAGATAGGCCGAAGCATCCACGAAGAGGTAAAAGGCGCCTTCAGGCGCTTTGACAATGAGTTTGTCTGCCGCACGAAGTGCCTCGGCAAGTAAGCTGCGTCGGCGCGTAAAGGCCTCCACCATGTATTGCACAGGCTCAGGCCCAGCCAAAACAGCTGCGATGGCTGCCCGTTGGGCGATACTTGAGGTACCACTTGTTATTTGGCTTTGAATCTTTTCACATGCTTTCGCCAAGGCCGGTGGGGCACCCATGAAGCCCAAACGCCATCCGGTCATGGCAAACCCTTTGGACAATCCATTGACCGTAGCCGTGCGTTCCCACATGCCTTCGAGGCTGGCCATGCTTACATGCTGGACCCCGTAGTGGATGTATTCGTAGATTTCGTCACTGATGACCCAAACCTGGGGATGCTCTCGAAGGACCACCGCCAGGGCTTCCAGTTCCTCTCGGCTGTACATCGCTCCACTTGGGTTGTTGGGGCTCGAAAAGATGAGAAGTTTAGTTTTATCCGAAATTGATGCGCGCAATTGCTCTGCGGTGATTTTGAAATCCTGTTCAATTCCTGCTTTTGGACTAATCACCGTGCCGCCGACAAATTCGGCTAAGTCGGCATAGGATACCCAATAGGGAGCCGGAATAATCACTTCATCGCCAGGATTGACTAGGGCCATCATCAGATTTGCGATGGACTGTTTCGCTCCCGTGCTGACAATAATTTCATCGGGGCGGTAGCTAAGCCCGTTATCGCGAGCAAATTTTTGACAGATGGCAGCACGTAAATCGGCATAGCCAGGCACCGGCATATAGTGGGAGAAATTCTTCTCAATTCCTTCAATGCCAGCTATTTTGGCAAAATCTGGACTGTCAAAATCTGGCTCCCCCAAACTAAGGCTGATAATGTCATGGCCGGCCTCTTGGAGTGCACGGCTTTTCTTGGTCATTTCAATGGTCATGGGCAGAGCCAAGGACTGCACGCGCTGGGATAGAAAAAGCATCCTCAAAAGTATGAATTGCCGGCAAATGCCCGATATTTGTCCTATGGATGTTTTCTACGATACACTTCGCACCATTTTCCCCTCAATCCTGATCTTGATTGTGGTGTATTTAATGATGTCAAGCTTTTTAGATAACGAAGACAAGCGACGCCGTAGCGAGCGCTTAGCGGCTTCTCAAAAGCAATCACTCCCCATCCGCATGCAAGCCTACGAGCGGCTCGCCCTGCTTTTGGAGCGTATCAGTCCAAATTCATTAATCCTGCGGGTCAAAGCAGGAAAGTTGACGAAGTCCGAATATCTCATTCTGCTACAACAGTCGATTCGAAGTGAATACGAACACAATCTATCCCAGCAGGTGTATGTTTCTGAGCATGTCTGGGAAATGGTCTCTACGGCCAAGTCAGCGATGGTGTCTCTGATTAACACGGTGGCCGCAGATTTGGATCATGAAGCAACGGGAGCAGAGCTGAGCAAAGCGATCCTTACTCGTGCGATGGACATGGAAACGTTGCCTACCCGGACCGCCCTAGCGGTTCTTCGCCGCGAGATGGCGCAAGAATTCTAAGGCACCTTCAGCCGGCGAGAGTTCGCCCGAGATCACCTTGTTTCGAATGGGTTGCCAGTGGTCGTCTTGGGTGAGGCTCCACTGCCAAAGGCCCTGATGGACCAATTCCTGAAGTCTTTTTTCACGCTGTTGAGCCCGTCGCTCCTGCGTTCTTCCGGTTCCGATGCCCCAGCGCATTCCGCGATCTAAGGCCTCCCAAAGACCGGACATGCCGTCCTTCGTTGTGGCGGATCCAACGAGCACTTCTACCACATAATCATCTTCGCGATGAAACAGACCGAGGGCCTGCTTGAGTTGGCTGGCGGCTAGCTTTGCGGCGGGAATCCGATCCCCATCGGCTTTGTTGACCCAAAGGAGATCAGCGGCCTCCATGACGCCTCGTTTTAGCCCTTGAACTTCGTCTCCGGCACCTGGTAAGGCGATGAGTAAGGTGAGGTCCACAACATTTTGTACCGAAGTTTCATTTTGACCGACGCCTACGGTCTCAATGATGATCCGTCGATACCCAGCCGCTTCAAATAAGGCGATGACTTCTGGGCTATGTCGGTGGATCCCACCGAGGGCTCCAGCGGAAGGGCTGGGCCGAATGAAGGCCTCCTCGCGCTTACTCAGCTGCTCCATACGGGTTTTATCGCCCAGAATACTGCCGAAGTGTTGGCTGCTACTTGGATCAATCGCTAAGACAGCCACTTTTTCTCCCTGATCAATCCAATGTTGTCCAAGGGCTTCAATCAAAGTGCTTTTGCCGGCGCCTGGATTTCCAGTTATGCCTAGTCGGAAACTTGGTTCGGCCGGAGGGTCTTGGGTGAAACGACTCAGCAGCATCGCCGCCAAGCTGCGATCTTCAACATGTTCACTTTCCACCAAGGTGATGGCTTGGGCAAGTGCTTGACGATTTCCATTCCGAACGCCCGCTTCGAGCGCAGCCATATCCACCTGCTGTTTGGCCTGTCCGGGAAAGTGCGGATTAATGGCCATGGGAGGGATACCGGTGCTGAATATATTGCTCGAGAAGGTGCTGGGCAGACTCGGCGATTGGACTACCTGGTCCAAAAATCCCGGCAACCCCGAGGTCAAATAGTCCAGCATAGTCAGCTTTGGGGATGACACCACCCACCACGACGAGAATATCTGAACGACCGAGATTTTTCAGGGCTTCCATGAGCTGCGGAACCAAGGTCTTATGCCCTGCGGCCAGGGAACTCACGCCCACCCAGTGGACGTCGTTTTCGACGGCTTGCTGCGCGGTTTCTTCCGGCGTTTGGAACAAGGGTCCTAAATCCACGTCAAAGCCCAAATCCGCAAAGCTGCTGGCTACGACTTTAGCGCCGCGGTCATGTCCATCTTGCCCCATTTTGGCGACTAAGATGCGTGGACGACGCCCTTCTTTGCTGGCAAACTCGTTAGCCAAGGCACGGGCCTTCGCAAAGCTTGGTTCGGATGCATTTTCACGTTTGTACACGCCACTTATGAGTTGATTCGACGCTTGATAGCGCCCAAAGACTTCCTCCAAGGTAAAGCTGATTTCGCCTAGGGTGGCGCGCACTCGGGCAGCTTCGACGGCCGCTTGGAGCAAATTGCCGGACCCCGTGGCGGCTTCCTTCAGTTGCCGAAGTGCCTGATTGACCGCCGCTTCGTCGCGCTGGGCACGGAGGTCGGCCAATCGTTGAATCTGGGACTCGCGGACGGCTTGGTTGTCCACCTCCCGCACGTCAAAGGCCTCCGCGTCCTCTTCGCCCGCTTGGAAGGCATTGACCCCGACGAGCACATCTTTGCCGCGGTCGAGGCGGGCTTGCTTTTGGGCAGCCGCTTCCTCGATGCGCAGTTTGGGAATGCCTTTTTCCAAGGCCTTCGCCATGCCGCCAAGGTCTTCAATTTCTTGAATGAGCGTCCAGGCTTCTTCGAGCAAGGCGGCCGTCCGCTTTTCCACTTCCTGGCTGCCGCCAAAAGGATCGACAAAGCGGGTAATGCCACTTTTCTGCTGCAGGTAGAGCTGTGTCTCGCGGGCGATTCGGGCCGAATAATCCGTCGGCAAGGCGATAGCCTCGTCCAAGGCATTCGTATGCAAGGACTGTGTGCCCCCTAACACCGCCGCCATCGCTTCCACGGCGGTACGGGTGACGTTGTTGTAGGGTTTCTGCTCGGTCAAGGACCAGCCACTGGTCTGGCAATGCGTTCGCAGGGCGCGGCTCTTGGGGTTCTGGGGGTTAAAGCTGCCTACAATGCGATCCCAGAGCACGCGGGCGGCGCGCATTTTGGCAATTTCCGTGAAGAAATCCATGCCAATACCCCAGAAAAAACTCAGTCGCGGCGCGAAATCGTCGATGTCTAAGCCATTGGCCACTCCCGTGCGGAGGTATTCCCAGCCGTCGGCCAAGGTGTAGGCCAATTCAATGGCGGCGGTGGCGCCCGCTTCCTGCATGTGGTAGCCGGAGATGGAAATGCTGTTGAAGCGCGGCATGTGCGCACTGGTAAATTGAAAGATGTCCGCAATCAGGCGCATGCTTGGGGCAGGCGGGTAGATGTAGGTGTTGCGGACCATGAATTCCTTCAGAATATCGTTTTGGATGGTTCCGGTCAGGTCGGAAAGCGCGACGCCCTGCTCCTCAGCGGCCACGATGTAAAAAGCCAAAATGGGCAATACGGCCCCGTTCATGGTCATGGAAACCGACATCTTTTCAAGCGGAATGCCTTCAAAGAGGCGCTTCATGTCCTCCACACTGTCGATGGCCACGCCGGCCTTTCCCACATCGCCCTGAACGCGTGGATGATCGCTATCGTATCCACGGTGGGTGGCGAGGTCAAAGGCAATGCTTAGGCCCATTTGCCCCGCTGCCAGATTGGCGCGGTAGAAGGCATTGGACTCTTCGGCGGTTGAAAATCCGGCATACTGCCGAATGGTCCACGGCCGCTGGCTGTACATGCTGGGGTAGGGGCCGCGGAGATAGGGCGCTACGCCGGCCGCGTCTTGTTCATGCGGGAAGCGGGTCATGCGCCGGTTCGAGATTTGATTTCCACCCAATATCCTCCCTGGGTCGCCCATAGATCCCATAGGTTCTGTACCTCGTGTTCAAGTTTCGCTGTGTATCCGTCCAAGGTGTAGGATCCCGCTAGAGGCTGATCTAAGCCTTGCAGTCCGTTTTCGTAAGTGAGGACTAGGACTTGTTGACGGGCCCAATCCTTGGCCTGGGGGCTGTCGTTTAAAGGGCTTATCCATAATTCATCACAGCCGCCTAACCAGAGGGCTTGCTGCTGCATGCCGAGGCCAATTAGGGCGGCGGCATCGTCGGTTTGGGACGAAAGGTTTGGACTTCCACTGATCCACAAAGGGGCGGAGCGCCCAAGGTGCTTTTGGGTCCTGCGTTCCCACAAACTTCGGGCGGCTTGAACTAAAGCGATGGTCTGCAAATAATCGTCGTCGGCCTCTAAGTGGAGCCAAGCCCGGTCAGCATATTCCCAGCCGACGTGGTCGAGTTGGGCAAAAAGGGATCCCAAGCCATAGGCAAGTTGCTCTATGCACAACAACCCAGGGGTGCTGGTCCGCATTGCTGCGCCATTTCCGCAAAGGACCCGAAGGCCTTTCGGGAGTTCCAAGGCTTTGCACACCTGCGCCAAATCCGACTCCAGGCTGCCACACCACGATGTGCGAGTTCGGAAGCGGTGCTCTGCAGGATCCAAGTTGATGGAACCGTGGAGGGCTTCTGGATGCTGACTCGAAGGCAACGCGCGAAGTTGGTTGGACAAATCATCGATCATCCCGCCATATACCAAGTGCACGGGAGCAATATCCAGTCGCACGTCTTTGAGGAGCGTGGGTAGGTCTTCTGCGCGATGGACCCAAAACAGAAGGGAGCTTGCGCCATGCATAAGCGCCTCTATCGCTTGGCGATTGGCCGATGTAGGGTCAGCGCCGTCGATGGCTTCCAAGGCATGGCGATGGGCGAAGGGTCGGGGTCCGGTAGTCCAGGGAAGTTCGGGGTAGTCGGCCTGTTTACCTGTAACCGGAAGGGCAAATCCATCGGGAAGTGAAATTAACTCACTCATTCCTCAGTGTTTTCAGGGGTCACCAAGGCTACGCGCTCCCCAGGTTTGTGCATCCAATAGGTTTCACGCGCGAATTTTTCCAATTTTTCTGGGTCGCTCGCCAGTTCATCCAACTGTCGCTGGGTTTCTTCCAATTCGCGTTGATAAAATTCAATGCCATCCTCTAAGGCGCGTAATCGCGCATCTAACTCCCACTGGATCAAAGCGGAAGAGGAGTCCAAGAACGCCATCCAAACCACAAAAAACAGCGTGACTAACGTGTATTTATTCGTCAATCGTTTCCACCAAGGGGAAGATCGTAAGGTTTGCCAGCGGGTCATGCTCAAAAATACATCGCAGCCCGCGGTCTTGGGTGCTTATCGCATTTGTTGATCAACAAATTGGCGGTATTTGCCTCCTTTGACCTGCATGAGCTCCTCATGACTCCCAAATTCAACCACCTGGCCCGCTTCCAAAAAGGCAATCCGATCGGCATTTCTCACGGTAGACAACCGGTGGGCAATGACGAGGCTCGTCCGGTCAGCCATTAACCGTTGAAGGGCTTCTTGAACGAGCGATTCACTCTCTGCATCCAAGGATGAAGTAGCTTCATCAAGCAAAAGAATGTGCGGATTTCGGAGCACGGCTCGGGCAATGGCGATGCGCTGACGCTGGCCGCCACTTAATTGGACTCCCCGCTCACCGATTTGCGTGTCTAAGCCCTCGGGAAACCGCTGGATAAACTCCCATGCGTTGGCTTCCTTGGCCGCTTGGATAATGTCTTCTTCACTAGCCGAAGGTCGGCCGTATGCGATGTTTTCGCGGATGCTGTGGCCAAAAAGGACGACATCTTGAGGCACCCAGGCAATTTGACTTCGCCACGTTTGCTTTGGAATGGAATGAGCCTCATGGCCATAGAAATTAAGTTGGCCCGCTTGAATCTCCTGAAAGCGCAGTAAAAGCTGCACCACAGTAGTTTTACCTGCCCCACTGGGTCCCACCAGAGCAACTTGCATTCCGGGGGCAATCTCGAGATGAAAACCATTCAAGACGGGCACGTCAGGGCGAGAGGGATAGGCAAAGTCTACCCCGTTAAAGGAAATGGCTGCATGCTCGGGGACCGCGTAGGGGAGCTCCTTTGAATCCGCTTCGCTCGACTCTTCGATTTGCTCGTCGAGCATATCCAAGAGGGCTTCTGTGGCGCCCACAGCTTTTTGTAATCGGGCGTATACATCGGCCATGCCTCCGATAGAGCCGCCAATAAAACCAGAGTAAATCACAAAACTAAATAGCTGTCCTGCTTCTAACTCCCCAGTCGATATCAACGATGTTCCCTTCCAAACCACGGCAACTAAAGCCCCAAAGAGGCCTAGAATGAGGAAGCTCGCGAAGCCTCCGCGAAGAATCCCTCCGGTGATGGCCAATCGGGCTACATTCAGTGTGGAGGTTTTATAGCGGTCTCGCTCTCGATTTTCATTTGTGTAGGCCTTCACTGTCGCAATGGCTGACAGGCTCTCTTCGACCACCGTATTGCTGTCCGCACTGGCATCTTGGACTTGTTTGGAATACTTCCGAATTCGGCTTCCAAAAACGACCGCCAGCACGACGACGACGGGTAAGATGGCCAGCATGAAGAGGGTGAGTTTCCAACTAGTGTAGGTCAACAAAGCGATGCCTCCGACAATAACCACAATTTGCCGAATGAACTCAGCGAGCGTGCTTGTGAATGTTTCTTGAAGCACCCCGATGTCGGATTGAAGCCGGCTTGTCAATTCACCTACCCGACGGTTGTGAAAGAAGGGTAGGGGTAGGTCGATCAGATGACTATACATCGCTTGACGCAGGGCGGCGAGCGCACGCTGAGCCACACGCTCAAAAAAGACAATACGTCCAAAGCTAAATACCGCTTGCGCCAAAAGGAGGGCGCCCAGGGTTAGGGCAATGGGGTTGATTTGGCTCGGATCGTTCTGAGCCGCATCCACCAGATCCCCTAGGAAGGCTGGGAAGGCCAAGTTGCTACTCGAGGAGAGGAGCAGGAAAAGCATACCCAAAAGAAATTCAGCCTGGAACGGCCGGATATAGACGTACATCCGAGCGATGCGCTGAAGTGCTTTCCAGGTGATAGGTTTTTTGGGCGTTTTGGAGCCTGAACGACGCGCCACCTCAGTATTTGTTTTTGTCTTGAAAATCCAAGGACTTTAAGCCCAGTGTTTTTAAAAGCCTCTTGGCATTGATTTTTACCCATTCCTTGCTGGCGGTGGCGCTCCGGCGCATCCAACCATCCTCCGGACGGGAGACAAATTTGGAATCACTGTATCGGAATCCTTCCCCGACTTCGGTGTAATAGTAGGCATAGAAGCTCTTCCGGCTTTCCCCTTCAGGGATATTGATTGCGGCATACCCGTGCGGACTATTCTCGTCGGTGAGGAAAATGACTGCCCGGTTAAATGCGGGGGCAATCTTGTGCTCGCAGCGGGTCATTTTGGGATCCCAAATTTCTAGGTGACCACCATATGCTTCTTTCCAATGCTTGTTCAGATAGATCAGCAAGTTAATCCGGCGCCAGAGCCCTGAGGCGGGGTCATAATTGACGTCAATGTGCACATCTACATAGCTGCCTTGACCTCCTTGGTGTAGGCCAGAGCCGAGGGAATTATCTGGAGTGATCAATTGGGGAATGCCCGTAAGGGTAGACATCCACTGGCTGAATTCTTCGGAGCGAATCGTATTGCGCACCTCCGTAAACATAGGATCCCACCGTTCGAAATGGTAGTCCTCCACCTTGTTTTCGTTCAAGCTTTTTCGCTTCACTTTCAAGGAGTCCACGGAAGGGAAGTGATCGAAAAGACGATCAGCGACTTCGGCCTCTAAAAAGTTGTCAAGGACCACAAACTGGCAAGGGGCAGCGGCGGCAAATTGCTGGCTGAGCTGTGGGAGATTGTCGAGATGCTGTTTATTTACGCGCATAATTCCGGCGGAGTATTCGATAAAATAATCGAGGGAAATAATAGTGCAAAGGAAGGGCCAAACCTTCGAACCCTGTCATGACGGCATGAAAACGACGTCCTTGGGCGAAGCGCCAAATCCGATGAGCCAATTTGGCAGGGTCCATGCCCTGCTCTTGAGCTTTTCCGGGTTTGTTTAGCGCACTTCCATCCTCTTTCAAGGAGCCCATCATGATCGCTGTATTGACATTGCCTGGACTGACCAGCTGCACCCGGATGGGGCTGTCATAGAGTTCTTCCTTGAGGGATTCTAGGTACAGGTGTAGGGCGCCTTTGCTTGCGGAATAGGCGGCCAATTTGCGCTGTCCAAATTGAGAGGCGATGCTGCCAATAGCCACAATCCGACCAAATCCTGCGCGCTCCATTTTCGGAAGCAAGGCTTTAATGGTCGCCACTGGAGACCAATAGTTCAGTGCAAATACGTGCTCTTCGACAGAAAGTTGAGTTTTTTCCACACTGCCCCACTGTCCGATGCCCGCATTGAGGATACAGCAATCCAATCCGCCGTGAAGGTCCCAAGCCGATTGAACAAGGGCGGGGAGTTGGTCAATCTGCGTCAAATCTGCGGGAAGCACGTGAATTTTTTCGCGCTGAGGACAAGAATTCGCCACCGCCTCTAAAGCGTCTGCTCGGCGGGCCGTGGCGATGACATGCCAGCCCTGACGGGCGTATTCGGCCACTAAGGCAGCGCCAATCCCGGAGGATGCGCCCGTAATCCAAACCACTTGATGCATTTTTCAAAGATATCTATTGGTGGGATACGAAAAATTGAGATATATTTGCCGCCCGAATAAGCACTGTCATGAAACGTACATATCAACCCTCCAATCGCAAGCGCAAGAACAAACACGGATTCCGTGAGCGCATGAGTTCAGCCAACGGACGTCGCGTCCTCGCACTTCGCCGTAGCCGCGGTCGCAAGCGCTTGACGGTTTCTGATGAAGGAAACCACAAGGGGTGATGCGTCATTCTTGTTAATAATTTCAAAGGTGTTGCCGTGGCAGCACCTTTTTTTTGTGCCGTAGAGCCCCCATTTTTGAACAAACTATAGGTAATGCCCAAGAACAACGATATCCAGTCCATTCTCATCATCGGAAGCGGTCCCATTGTCATCGGTCAAGCGTGTGAATTTGATTACTCTGGATCCCAAGCAGCGCGCTCTTTGCGTGAAGAGGGAATTGAAGTTTCATTGATTAATTCCAACCCCGCAACCATCATGACAGATGAGGTGGTAGCGGACCATATTTATCTCCTTCCTTTAGAAATTGAATCGCTCGAAAAGATCTTAAAAGAGCGTAAGATCGATGCCGTTTTACCAACAATGGGTGGTCAAACAGCGCTAAACCTATGCATCGAGGCAGACAAGCAAGGCTTGTGGACCGAATACGGAGTGGATATCATTGGGGTAGATATTGACGCGATCAATATCACCGAAGACCGTGAAGAGTTCAAGGTGTTGATGGCCAAAATTGGTATTCCCATGGCCCCCGCCAAGACAGCGACAAGCTACCTGAAAGGAAAGGAGATCGCTCAGGAATTTGGTTTCCCACTATGCGTTCGTGCCTCCTACACCTTGGGCGGTAGTGGAGCCTCCTTTGTATGGAATAAGGATGAATTCGATGTGGCGCTTCAACGCGGATTAGAAATCAGTCCGATCCACGAGGTCATGATTGACAAGGCTTTGTTAGGTTGGAAAGAATTTGAGTTGGAGCTCCTACGGGACAATAATGACAATGTCATCATCATTTGTTCGATTGAGAACATGGATCCCATGGGCATTCACACAGGCGATTCCATCACGGTGGCCCCTGCCATGACGTTAAGCGATTCTACCTACCAGCGAATGCGGGATATGGCCATCCACATGATGCGCTCAATCGGAAATTTTGCGGGAGGATGTAACGTTCAGTTCGCAGTAAGCCCTGACGATGCGGAAGACATCGTTGCGATTGAGATTAATCCACGTGTTTCACGTTCTTCGGCCTTGGCGTCAAAAGCTACCGGATACCCCATTGCAAAAATTGCGGCAAAGTTGGCCATTGGCTACACGTTGGATGAATTGAGCAATCAAATTACCAAGACGACCACGGCCTATTTTGAGCCTACCCTAGACTACGTAATCGTCAAGATTCCCCGATGGAACTTTGATAAGTTCGAAGGCGCAGATCGCCGCCTTGGCCTACAGATGAAGTCCGTTGGCGAGGTCATGGGTATTGGTCGAAGCTTCCAAGAGGCGCTCCACAAAGCAGCACAATCCCTTGAAATTAAGCGCAATGGATTAGGAGCCGATGGCAAGGGCATTACGGATCAAAACACCATTTTACACAAACTTGAGCACGCTTCGTGGGATCGCGTGTTCGTCCTGTACGATGCGATGCAAATGGGGATTCCTTTGCGTCGGATCCACGAAATCACCAAAATCGACCTGTGGTTCTTGAAGCAAATTGAAGATTTGGTCGAGACGCAGAAAAAACTGGAGAAGCATAGCCTTGATTCGATTCCTTTTGAACTTCTCTTGGATGCCAAAATGAAGGGTTTTGCCGACCGCCAAATTGCGCACATGACCCGCAGTTTGGAATCGCAAATTCACAGCAAACGAGTTGAAATGGGTATCGAACGCGTATGGAAACTCGTAGATACCTGTGCGGCTGAATTCCCTGCCATGACGCCCTACTATTACTCCACATTTGAGTTGCCCATGCAAAATGCGGCGGGGCAGCTCTACGCGGAAAATGAGGTCGTAGTTTCAGATCGTGAAAAAGTGGTAGTCTTGGGCTCGGGCCCGAACCGAATTGGTCAAGGCATCGAGTTTGATTATTCCTGCGTACATGGCGTATTGGCGGCCAAAGAATGCGGCTATGAGACGATCATGATTAACTGCAATCCCGAGACCGTCTCTACCGATTTTGACACGGCAGATAAGCTCTACTTTGAACCGGTCTTCTGGGAGCACATTTACGACATCATTCGCAGCGAAAAACCGAAAGGAGTGATTGTCCAATTGGGTGGCCAGACCGCCCTGAAATTGGCCGAGAAACTAGAGCGATTTGGCATTCCTATTTTGGGCACGAGCTATGAAAGTCTCGATTTAGCTGAAGATCGTGGGCGCTTTTCGACGCGATTGAAAGAGTATAACATCCCATACCCCCGTTTTGATGTCATCACGCATGCGGATGAAGCGCGTGCAGTGGCCGCGGAACTGGGCTATCCTATTTTGGTGCGACCCTCCTATGTCCTGGGGGGGCAAGGGATGAAGATTGTCATCAATGATGAAGAGCTCGAAACGCATGTCGTGGAGTTATTCAAAGATTTTCCGGGCAATCGCGTCCTCCTGGATCATTACCTCGAGGGAGCTATCGAAGCGGAAGCCGATGCCATTTGTGACGGCGAAGATGTGTACATCATTGGTATCATGGAACATATTGAACCCTGTGGCGTGCACTCAGGCGACTCGAATGCGACGTTGCCCCCGTTTAACTTGGGCGAGCTTGTGATGCAGCAAATCATTGATCACACGCACACCATTGCCAAAGGGTTGGGTACGGTCGGCTTGATCAATATTCAATTTGCGGTCAAGAACGACACGGTCTACATCATTGAAGCCAACCCGCGTGCTTCGCGCACGGTGCCATTCATTTGTAAGGCCTACAAAGAGCCCTATGTGAATGCTGCGGCCAAAGTCATGCTGGGAGCCAAAAAAGTGAAGGATTTCAATTTCAATCCGCAATTGGAGGGATGGGCTATCAAGGTGCCCGTATTCAGCTTCAATAAATTCCCCGATGTCAATAAGACCTTGGGCCCCCAAATGAAGTCGACTGGTGAAGCCATTCACTTTGTCAAGAGCTTGCGCGATCCTTTATTCCGAAAGTTATACTCAGAGCGGAATTTCTACTTGTCTAAGTAGATTTCGCGCCGAGGCGCAGTCCTCAGGGCGTATGTGCTTTCTGGGAAGGGCGAACGGTTGTTCGTGGTCTGGATTCGCTCGATTTTCTCTTGCGTTTCGTTAGGCCATCAACTGCGATGCAAGTCCTTTTCGCGTGTAGGCATTTCGTGCCTCCAAGGAGGCGCCTGTGGGGCCTTCATCCATCCAGCGCATAAGGCATTGGCTCGCCTCTGTGGCAGATTCAAACAGGGTTCCGGCCTGACAGCCGTGCAGAATTTCTTGGGCATCGCCATTTAAGGGTCCAAAACCCCAAATTGGCCTTCCGCTTCCGAGGTATTCAAATAATTTCCCAGTCAAAATACCTTGATTGTTTGGCAGATCTGGGATGAGTAATAGGAGTGCATCAGCTTCTTGGAGCACAGCTACGGAGGATTTATGCGGGAGGTACCCCAGGAATTCGGTGTGAAATTGCGGAAATTCCTCCTGAAGATGCGCCATGCGCGCTTCAAACTCCTTGGCTGGACGTCCAGCCATGCGCAAGCGTAAAGCTCGTCCAGAGTTCAAAATTTGACGCAAGGCATCTTCGACCAATCGAACGGGGTACTCCAAGGTTAAGGTGCCTGTGTAAGCCAGGGTATAGACCGCATTATTGGGTGTCAGCGCCTCTTGGCTAAAATCAGCGGGGTCATAGCCATTGGGCATGATGTGACAACGCTCGGATGCGCCGGGTACTTTGGCTTCAAACAAGCGCTGTAAATCCTTGGAGACCGTGATAATGCGATCGGATTCGCTCAGGACAGAATGCTCCATACGCGCATCCAGTCGTCGGGCCCAGCGGCTAGGGTAGAAGCGGTCATAGTAGTAAATGTCCGTCCATGGATCGCGAAAGTCCGCCCACCATTGGATACCGAGCTGTCGCTTGAGGGCTCGGCCAATGAGATGCGTCGAATGAGGGGGCCCTGTGGTGATTATGACATCAAAAGGCCACTTGGCATGGAGCTGTCGGGCCTTGGAAAGGGCATAGCCGTTCCAGCCTCGACGCGGATCGGGTAAGAAAAAATTACCACGAATAAAACGCGACAAGCGCTGGATAGGTCCAGGTCGGCCGGCTTGGTTGGCAAAGCCACTGAAAGGCACTTCCTTTCTGCGCGTTAACTTCTGATAGGCGGCGAACCAGTCTCGGGCTGGGGTGTGATGTACCGTGAGCGGCTTAGCCTCTTCTAGCAGGCTCTCATCGCGTAAGGGATAAGTGGCCTGCTCTGGGTCTACGGTTAAAATTTCGACCTGATGACCGAGCTCAGCAAGGGCGAGGCTGGTCTTCAGCCAACGCTGAACTCCCGGGCCGCCTGCCGGAGGCCAATAATAGGAGATGACCAGCAATCGCATTGGCCTAATTTAGGCGTGACGACGTTGCTCCGCATATACAGCGCCACCAACGGCCAAAAGCAAGAGGATGGAACAGGCGAGGTCAATCTTTTCCCCGGTGTAATAGGTGTCTGGGTGAAATTCAAAAATCACTTCCGTCGCACCTGCTGGGATGACGGCGGCGCGCAACACATAGTTGGCGCGCAAGATGTCTAGCTCCTCGCCGTTGACGGTAGCCTTCCAGCGTTGACCTGGGGCTTCGTAAAAGATTTCAGAGAAGACAGCCAATTGATCTTTCGCCAGATCAGAGACCGTGTACACCATTTTGTTGGGCGCGTAGCTCGTGAGTTCGATGCGTGGAGCCGCACTGCTGTCTCCCGGGAGGGGAAGCTTGGCTACCCAATCCTGGGCCGCATCTTCCGAGATCATGTCCGATTCAAAAATGGCCGTGACGGCTGGATCGAAATCAGAAAGGGCCGCCATGGCTTCGTTGGCGCCTTTTACGAGCTTCATTTCCGAAGGGAACCAGGCGTGTCCTGCGGCATTGGGATTCATTTGCGCCGTCGTGCCATTTTGTCCATTGTCCACAATGAACCACTTCGCATTGAGCATGCTGAACACGGCCATATTGCCTTGGCTCATTTGCCCGTTGATCAAATCCTGATACCGCGCCAACTTAGCACCGTGATAGCCGCCGACCGATTTGTGAAAGGCCGAAGTGTAGGCATCGGAGGTGAGGCTTACCGTCGTGTTTAGCACGCGATAATGCGGATCTGAATCTTTTAAAATGAAAAGATCCGTGGCACTTGGTTCTTGTTGTTTCTCCAAGTTTCGTGTGGTGATCAAGTCTTCCTCGCCCAATTGATCCTTGTCAAATCCCCAGAGGTCAACGATGATCAACAGACCGAGCGCGACGGCGAGGTATTCCAATTTGATTTTGCGCTGAATGTGCAGCCAAATCGCTGCTGCGGCGCCGATAATAAAGAGCGTTGAACGGAGGGCTGAAGCGCGAAGCAGTGCTTTACGATCTTCCAATATCATGTCCAAGTTGAATCCTTGCTTCGCCCAGATGGAATCGTTGGCTCCTTCGAGTCCTAGGAGGCTTGATCCAAGAATCCACAAGAGCAATCCAGCGCCACCGGATAGGTAGAGGGCTCGGAGAAGAAGTTTGGTCGCGTCCTCTTTTTCTTTGGCCAATAAGGCCTCTAGGCCCTTGAAGCCGAGTAGTGGAACGAGCACAAACGCTACGACCAAAGCCATACTCGGCACTCGGAATTTATTGTACAAGGGAAGGTGATGGAATAAGAACTCATTGAACCAGCTGGCATTTTTTCCCCAAGCCATGAGCAAGGCAAGGGCCAAGGCACCGAGGGATCCCCAGAGCAGCGGTCCGCGAACTAAAAACAACCCAAGAATGAACAGGAAGAACACAATCGCCCCAATGTAGTAGGCCCCGTTGACCATCGACTGATCACCAGAGTAGAGAATTTGACCTGCATATTGGTTGGCCGTGCGTTCTGCTTGCGCACGTCCCATGCCTTGTCCTTGGAAATTTTGCGTCAAGAAATCGACCGTTTGGCTGCCATCATAGGATTGCTTGGATCCACCGCCTGTGGCGTTGGGCACGAAGAGATTGACGGTTTCCCCTACGCCATAGGACCAACTCATGGCATAGTCAAAGTCCAGGCCTTGGGAAGTTTCGCCATCGCCTTCAGCGAGGGCGGAATGCCCGCCGCGCATCGACTCTTGGGTGTACGCATAGGAGGACCAGAGGTTGCCCGCATTGGGTCCCATGCCGAGGAGTGCCGCGGCGGCCAGCAAGCCCGTACGTTTGGCCCATTGCGCGATTTCCCCTTGGCGAATAGCGGCAACCAAAAAGGCTACAATCATGGCCAAAACTGGAATGGCGGTATAATAGGTGACTTGGAAGTGGTTGGCATGGATGCTCAAGCCGGTGAAGAGTGCAGTCAGCGCGAAGCCCAACCATAGACGGCCACGCAAGGTGAGTAGCACAGCCATCAATAGCGGCGCCATGTAGGCCGCTGTGCGAATTTTGGCATTGTGACCCGCGCCAAGCGAGATGATGAAGAAGGCCGAAAATCCAAAGGCCAAGGCGCCTACCACGGCGAGCGGCATACGCACCCCTTCGGAGCGAAGGAGGGCAAAGAAACCAATCATTAAGGAAACAATGATGTAAATGCCTGACTTCTCAATGAGCAGGGTAGACAGTAGTCCTTGCACATAACTCAGTCCGTTGTTCGGGTAGTCAGTGGCAATTTGAAAGGTGGGCATGCCACTAAACATGGCATTGGTCCATAAGGGCTCTGCTTGGTTCTCCGCGCGGAATTCAACAATCTCACGTCCCTTAGCGAGACCCATGAGAATATCATCCTGGGCGATTTGCTTGTCTCCAAAGACAACTGGAGCGAAATAGACTGCGGTAGTGGCCAAAAGAATGAGGCTGGGAAGGATCCAAGCGAAGAGATGCTTTTTAAAGACGTCCATCATTAGGGGGATATTGTTGCGAAAGGGCAATGTTACGAACAAATCATCGTTACTTTGGGCGAAATATGGAGCCAAATCGCCTTCCGAACGCCATTGTGGCTGGTGCCCCTAAGTGTGGGACGAGCTCACTCTACTTTTGGCTCTCTGCCCACCCAGAGGTTTGCGCTTCCCCTGTGAAGGAAACCTTTTTCTTTGCGGACGAGGTCAATCGCTTCAATTTGAACGCTAATTGTCTGGAGCATAGACTCGAACGTTACGCAGAGTATTTCCAAAAATGTTCCAAATCTCCGGTTCGACTCGAGGCCACGGCTCCCTATATCTATTACCAAAATGCCTTGGAGCGCATCCCCTCCTTGCCCTCAAATCCCAAAGTATTTTTTGTGCTTCGTGAGCCCAGCGCGCGTCTCTATAGTCAGTACCGCTTTGAACGCTTTCGGACCAAGCGCATTCAAGAGGATTGGGGAACCTATGCGCAACGCAGCGAACTACGGCTGCACGGGGACTATATCCATTATCTCAAGCCATGGCTCGAGGCCTTGGGGCCGGATCGAATCCATGTGAGCACCTTTGAGGCCCTCGTCAAGAATCCTCAGGAGGCCGTAAAAGACATGGCTCGTTTCCTAGGGATTGACCCAGAATTTTATGCCTCGTATGACTTTGTGCAGCACAATGAGACGGTGGCGATCAAAAATAAATCGATGCATCGGGCGGGATTAGCGCTACAACGCTATGTGCCGCATCGCATCCAAGAGGCTTTACTGCCCTTGTATCTGCGCCTGAATGCGGGAAAAATGCCTGCAAAGGACCCAGGCGATGCCGCCATTACGAAAGCGGTGAAAGCGGAGTATGCCCCAAGTGTTGCCGCCTTGCAAGCAGCCTTCCCGAAATTAGACCTGTCTCCATGGGCATAGTTCAGCGTCAGTCGGCGTGGAACCTCCTGTCGGGCTACCTAGGAGTCCTGCTTGGGGCGTTAAATGCGCTCGTTCTCTTCCCCATGGCCTTTCCCAATCCGGAAAACATGGGCGGGGTACGGTGGTTAATTTCAGCCTCCTTGCTATTGGGGGCTGTAGCGCATATAGGTTGGCCGCAAACGTTGGTGACGTTCTTACCGAAGATGAGTCCGCTACAGCGGTCCAAGGCGTTTCGCTTCGGTCTTCTGCTATCCGTCGGCATGCTTTTGCTTTTGGCTATGGGTTTGGTTCATCCACATGGCAAGGCGTATTTGGTCAAATTGTCGGGGGGAGTAGAGCGCGATGAATTGGCATTTTTATTACCTATGGCGGTGGCCTATGTGGCCTTTGAGTTGTTTGCGGCTTTACTCATTCATGCCCAACGGGTCATTTTGCCCTATTGGCTCAAGGATGCGGGCCGCAAGGGATGGCTCACCCTGCTGTTACTCATGCGCATGTCGGGCACCCTTCAAGACCAGCAGGGATTTCTCCTTGCGCTTCTGTTGGGTTATGCGCTCCAAGCCATCTGGATTTGGCAACGAAGTCGAGCGCTCCCCGATAGTGAGGAATCCGTGACACATGAGACTCCATGGCCACGCAAAGCCATGCTGCAATACTCGGGAATCATGCTGTTGACGGTGGCGGCTCAAATGGCTTTTGGCCAGCTGGATATCCTCATGGTTGGGGCCTGGCTGGGTCTTACTGCGGTGGCGCATTACAGCATTGCCTTCAACTTTGGCATTGTGGTGTCCATGCCCATGAAAGCGATGAACGCCTCCTTGCGTCCCATCATTGCCAAACTGGTAGCGGCCGAATCCTGGGACGAAGTGCGAGAGCTCGGCGAACGCTCCCTCCAAAGCCAATGGTTGGCCTCTGGCTTTATCTTTCTTTCGGTTCTCGCCGTGAGCCCATGGGCTTTTGCCTATCTACCACCAGCGTATCAAGGGGGATTAGATGCGGTGCTCTGGATTGCGGCGGCTCAAGTGGTAAATGTTTCTACCGGCCCGAGTGGATTGGTGCTCATTGCTTCCAAGGCTTTTCGTTGGGAGTTGTACGCCAATGTGCTTTTAATTGCTTTAGCGATTCTTACGGGAAGCATGTGGATTCCGGACCATGGGGTTACGGGCGCCGCTCAAGTGATTTTCCTGGCTATGCTGGCCTATAACGGAGTTAAGTTGTGGGCCCTACATCGGTTAACGGGGCATTTCTGGCTCGGATGGGGATTTTTACGGGCGATTCTATGGCTGGGTCTCGGGATGCTATGGCATCTGTTGTTCTGGAAATGGTGGATCGAAGGATCCACGATCGATTTCTTCGGGATGCCTGTTGGTCCAAACTCCTACGTAGACTATCCCTTGGGGAACCAAATCGTATATGCGATGTTTGAACTAGGTATACACGTCGGCTGGTTATTTCTTGGAATCCGTGGATTCGGTTTGGCCCCAGACTTGCATACCTTAATTCAGAAGTACTTTAATCGTTTGCGCACATGATTTTATGGTTGACCTATTGGTATCCGGATGAGAATCACCCTGTTCGAGGGAACTTCATCCGCGCGCAGTGGCGCGCAGCCAAGGCCGCCGGAGCAGACGTTGAGCTTTTATTTGTGGACATGGCCTTGGGCCCCAAGCTCATGGATGTTTCCTGGCTCCGCGGCCCCGAAGGGGAGTACATCTTGCAGGTGCGATCGCGCATGTGGAAATCCCTCTACCATACTCCGGTTTGGGCGACCAATCTGCTCGCGAAGCAATGGACCAAGAAAACGGGACTCAAGACCCCCGAAGCCATTCATGCGCACGTAGTTTTTCCTGCGGGCATATTGGCAGATCAACTAGGCCGCCGTTGGAATGTGCCTTATGTCATCACAGAACATTGGTCCAAGGCAGGGCGCTGGACCCGCCATAAACTTTTTGGCAAGCGGGTTCGTTCTGCCTATCAAGATGCAAGTGGGATTTACCCCGTATCGGATCACCTAAAATCTGAACTCCAACAAGCGCTACCCAGTATCGGAGCGAGTCGCTTCACCGTGGTGCCCAATGCCGTGGATCTTTCTGAGTTCCCACACCAGGCCAAGGTATCGCAGCCCAAAGCCTCGTCATTCACCCTCTTGGGAGTGGCATCGTTGATTCCAGCGAATGCCCGAATCAAACGAGTGGATTTGATTTTAGAAGCCTTAGTGGAGCTCAAGCGGAGGCAGCCAAATGTGCATTGGACCTACCGGCATGTGGGCGACGGAGGGCGCTTGAAGCGCCTACAAGACTATGCTGAGGGCTTGGGTTTGGCATCACAGGTCAGTTGGTTAGGTGCGCTAGATCCTGCCCAACTTTATGCCGAATACATCTCGGCCGATGTCTTTGTTCAAGCCTCACAGACCGAAACGTTTGGAATTGTCGTACTCGAAGCGTTGCACACGGGATTGCCGGTGGTGGCAAGTGATATTCCTGCGTTTGAGCAGTGGATTCAAGAAGGTAGAGGCTGCAAAGTAGCTTTGGATCCCAAGGCGATTGCCGATGGCATAGAACGCGTTTGGTCCGAAGGCATGCGGGTGCCACCGATGGAAGCTGAGGTAAAAAAATACGCCCCCACCGAGGTAGGGGCGCAGTTAAAAGATATTTACGGAAAGTTAGTTCGCCCGACTCCAAGTCGTTGAGCGACCAATAAAGCGCATGCCCAAGAGGTAGCCCTTGAAGTAAAGCGTGCCATCTTTCTGTAGGTAGGCGTAGCAATCGTAGGTATTGCCTGACTTGGTGTCGTAAATCGTACCGCCAGCCCATTCTTTATCGCCCGCATCGTACTTCAAGCCGTTCAAGATGGTCGTACCTTGAATCACGCGGCTGCGAAGCTTTTCGTCGGGATTTTCATTGTCTTTTTTAGGAGAGGTTCCGTCGGGGTTGGTGTTGTTTTTCACATACACCACGCGGCCCCGGTACTCGTTGCCGACTTTGTAGACTTCTACTTTGCCGTCCTTTTCTTCGTTCCACCACACGCCGAGGATACCGTCAGCGCTCTGGGCCATCAAATTGCCACCTAACAAGAGGGCAATTGCAAGAATGATCTTTTTCATAGTGTTTTGCTTGTCTAATTTTCGTTCAGGTGGGTTGAAGATACGCGGTTTTTTGCTTCTGCCATACTCGCATTGAGTTCAAATCCAATTAAGAGGCCCATGGCATTGACATAAATCCAAAGTTGGATGATTAGTAAAGTGCCAATCGAGCCATAAAATTGGTTGTAGGTCGAGAAGTGCGTCACATAAGCGCCAAACAAGGTGGAGGAGAGGACGACTAAAAAAGTGGCTAAAATCGATCCCGGGGAAACAAAGCGCCACGGGGCAGATCGCATTGGCCCGAAGTAGAACAGGATGGAAATGGTGAGCAAGATGAGCGTCAACAAGATGAAGTTTCGCGCCCAGATGAGGATCGAAGCAAGGGGGATGCCCCAAATCTCATCTTGGATATAATGCGAGAGGAAATCTTGTGAAATCGTGATTAACGCAATTCCTAAAATCAGCAGGAAGGAAAGGACGACGGTCAAAATCAGGGCCGCCAGATATTGCGACCAAAAGCCGCGCACATTGAGTTTGTGAATGGTTAATCCAAAATTTCCAATGAGGGATAGCGTGCCATTGGTTGAAAAAATGAGCGTGGCTATGATGGTGACACTCAAGAGGTCTCCGCGCTTGATGGTTAAGATGTCATTGATTGTCGAAAAAGCGGCATCAAAACTGGTTGGTGGAAGCACTTCTCGAAGCAAGGAAAATAACTGCTCTTGGAACCCCTGCATTGGAATAAAAGGGATCAAAGTGAATAGGAAGATTACCCCAGGAAAAAGAGCCAGAAAAAAGGAAAAGCTAATCGCAGCAGCCCGGCTGGATACAGCCCCTTCGATGATTCCCCGCCAAAAAAACACGATGATATCATATATGGAAAGGCCTTCAAAAAATGGAATTAGCACCTTTTTTGCATAGTCCTCTACCTTGCCTTTGAGCTGAGTGAATGCCTTCAATGTTGTCGAGCTTTGAAGTGAAGATCAACATTTTGAACGGAATGAGTCAAGGCGCCCATGGAAATAAAGTCCACGCCGGTCTGGGCATAAGCCAAAATATCTCTTTCAGTAATTCCCCCGCTAGCCTCTGTTTCTTTGCGCCCGGCAATAAGCTCTACCGCTTCCCGACAGGCCTCCACGGAGAAATTATCAAGCATAATGCGGTCTACAGCCTCGAGTTCAACGGCTACCGCTACATCCTGTAACGTTCTTGCTTCCACTTCGATGCCGAGCGCAAGGTCATGAATGGCCAAATAGCTCTGACAACGCTGAACCGCTGGAAGGATGCCCCCTGAAAAGTCGATGTGATTGTCCTTGATCATGATATAATCGTACAAGCCCATGCGGTGATTGCCTGCACCACCTGCTTGAACGGCCCATTTTTCCAAACCGCGCCAACCTGGGGTGGTTTTTCGTGTATCCAATAATTGGCAAGGATAGCCTTCGAGTAAGGTTTTCAAATGGGCACTTTGACTCGCAATGCCGGACAATCTTTGGAGATAGTTGAGCAAGGTCCGTTCGGTAGAGAGTAAGGCAATAAATGGACCTTCAGCCGTCATTAGAAGCTCCCCTGGGGCGATCCGATCACCATCGGCTACGTGCCATTCAATGTGAATATCCGCAGCACAGTGTTGGATGATGGTTGTGGCAATATCTCTTCCGGCAAAGATCCCGTGGGCTTTTGACATTAAATCCGCCCGTCCTCGTTGATCCGAATCAAAACAGGCGAGCGAAGTGTGATCCCCAGAAGCGGGCCCATGTCCGAAGTCCTCCCCCCATGCCCATGCAAGGTGTTGATCAAAATCATCCCGTGTGATATACTCCCAAACCGATTTCATGGGGTCAAATTTCGGCATAGCCTGGAGAACTTCACAGAAAAAACGTGGCTAAGTATCACCCATGCCCTCAGGGATATCCTTCCGTGAGAATGTTGCTTCTTTGTACTCAGATTGAACGCCGCATGGAAATCATTTTACTCGTCGTCGGAGCGACCAACGAAGCATACGTTCAGGAAGGCCTAGCACTTTATTCGAATCGCTTGCAGCGCTACAGCAAGTACAGTATGAAGGTGGTAGCCTCCCGAGAGAAGCAGCTCTCTGCATTGCAGCCAGGGGATGTACTCGTTTTATTGGATGAGCGAGGACCACATTACACGAGCCGAGGCTTTTCCCAACAACTGCAGAAGTGGATGAACCAAGGGCCAAAACGTCTTGTCTTTGCGGTGGGTGATGCCTATGGATTTTCGGATGAATTTCGCGCAGCATCTCAAGCGAGCCTCGCGCTTGGGGAGATGACCTTTCCGCATGATCTTGTCCGGTTAATTTTTGCTGAACAACTCTATCGGGCGTGGACCATCCTCCATAATGAGCCCTACCATCACCGCTAAGCAGCCCGCGTAATGGGGCGCATTTCCCCGTACTTTTGACCTATGGCCGTCACCCTGGAAGTTTTACAGCGCGAATGGCAGGCGAAAACGTTTCGACCTGTCTATGTTTTTGCTGGAGATGAAGCCTTCTTCATGGATCAAGCCATGGATGGAATCAGTGAACACAGCCTGGAGGATCATGAGCGGGATTTTAATCTCACGGTACTCTATGGTCGCGATACCGATGCGGCCACCATTATTTCGGAAGCTAAGCGCTTTCCCATGATGGCCGAACGCACCGTGGTGTTAGTCAAAGAAGCCCAGCAAATCAAGGACATCGAGGCCTTGGCTTCCTATGTCGCGCAAGTTCAACCAAGTACGGTTTTGGCCTTGGCGCTTAAAGGCAAAAAGCTCGACAAGCGCAAAGCCCTGTATAAAGCCGTACAAAAGCATGAGGCAGTCTATTTGGAATTCCCCAAATTATATGACAACCAAGTGCCAGCCTGGGTGGAAAGTCAAGCGCGCTCCATGGGCCTTAAGATGAGTGGGAAGGCATCGGCATTGCTCGGTGAATACATTGGGGCAGATCTTTCGCGTATCGCCCATGAACTCGACAAAATTGCCGCATTCGTCGGCAAAGGAGGCGAGGTCACTGCGCAAACAATTGAAGAACGTACCGGCATCAGTCGGGAATTCAACACCTTCGAACTGATAAAAGCCATAGCGGCGAAAGACAGCACGCAAGCCTACCGAATTGCCAAGAGCATGGGGCAAAATCCCAAAAACAATCCCTTGGTGGTTACACTCTCGCTCTTGTTCGGGAATTTTTCCAAAGCCTTGGTATATGGTGCTTTGCCAGATAAGAACCCACGAAATGCGGCGAGCGTTTTAAAAATATCCGAATTCGCCCTGCGCGATGTCGCTCGAATTGCTCAGAATTATCCCGCACCGAAGTTGCTGAGAATCGTGGGGTATCTTCGCGAAGCCGATCGACAAGCGAAAGGCATGGGCGCTCCACATATCAACGACTCAGACATTCTGAATGAACTTCTCTTTAAAATTCTTTACTAGCTGTTTTTTAGCACTTTGTGTGATTGGGTCAGCCCAAGCCCAGACCTCCTTACCCGGGGGTTTACGTGGTAATGTGCAAGAATATGGTTCTCAGATGCCCTTGGAATATGCCTTGGTCGTGGTGGATATAGCCGAAAAAGGGCTCAGTACCCCACTTTCTGCGTACACCAATGCCGACGGCTATTTTCAAATCAATGGCATCCCAGCGGGGACCTGCCAAGTCACCGTCAAAATGGCTGGCTTCACGAATATCACCCGCAGTATCACCGTAAAATCGGGTCGAATCGGTTTTGAACGCTTCCTCTTGGAGGAGTCAACAGTGGTGCTTGATGACGTGGTCATTGACGTCAAACGCCAAGAGCAGCAAACGAAAGTAGCGACCGCTGTCGTTCAGTTGAGTCCCAAATCCATCACCACCTTTTCTATAGGCGGTGAGCCTGATTTAATGCGTGCCCTTCAAGTGCTTCCCGGGGTCATCACGACGGGTGACCAAGGCGGCCAACTCTACATTCGTGGGGGTGCTCCGATCCAGAACTTGGTGAAGTTGGACGGGATGATTCTATACAATCCGTTTCACAGCATTGGCTTTTTCTCTGTCTTTGATACGGACATCCTGCAGAAAGCTGACGTCTATACCGCCGGTTTTGGCGCGAAGTATGGCGGACGGAATAGCTCTGTGATGGACATACGCACACGTTCTGGCAACCGTCAACGTGTGGCAGGAAAAGTGAGTGGATCGACCTATATGGCCAAAGCCCTTTTGGAAGTGCCCATCGGCCCTCGAGGAAAGGACGGTCTAGCACCTAGTTCCATTTTGGTGAGCGCCAAGTCGTCTTACCTCGATGCAATTGCTCCGGTGGTCTATCCCTACGTCGCAACGGAATATGGCGGTTTGCCGTTTAAGTTCACCGACGTGTATGCCAAGTACACCGTGGAATCCCAAGGAGGCAATAAAGCGAACATTTTTGGCTTCAATTTTAATGACGGGGTGCAGTTTGCGGGGGATAAAGCCATCAACTGGAATGCCACAGGAAGTGGAGCTGATTTCTTGGTGGTACCCGCGTCATCCGGGACCATCATCGAAGGTCACATCGCCCAAAGTGCCTATAAAATCCAATCGACGGAGCTTGAAAATCGCCCTCGGGAGAGTCAAATCGATGGCTTCAATGGGGGATTAGATTTCACCTATCTCTTGCGTAAATACGACGAATTCAAATATGGTTTGGAGTTTGTCGGATACCACACCGCGTACCAATACACCAACACGGTGGGCCGAACCTTAGAGCAAGAACAGAATACCACGGAACTAGGGGGCTACATGGACTACAAACGCCAACAGGGTCGTTGGTTAGTTCAGCCTGGACTTCGTCTTCATAATTATGGTTCCTTGGCCATTGTTCGCGTGGAACCCCGACTAGGACTGAAGTACAATGCGACCGAATTTTTACGATTTAAACTTTCAGCGGGCCGATACTCGCAAAATTTGGTGGCGGCCAACTCAGATCGCGATGTGGTAAACCTGTTCTATGGCTTCTTAAGCGGAGCAGATGATTTGCCGAGTCAATTCAACGGAAGACCTTTGAATACCAAACTCCAAACGGCAGAGCATTTGGTCTTCGGCGGGGAGTGGAATGTCATAGGTCGTTGGACCTTGGAATTAGAGGGCTATGTGAAGCGGTTCAATCAAATCACCAACATTAACCGGTACAAGATTTACGATGACATCCCGGTCTATGAAGATCAACCTGAGATCCTTCGCAAGGACTTCATGGTCGAAACGGGACTTGCCCGAGGCCTTGACGCCTTGCTGACCTATGAGGACAAGCATTGGTATTTCTGGGGCGTGTATTCCCTAGGTAAAGTGACACGCTTTGATGGTCAAACCACATATCCTCCGCAGTTTGATCGCCGTCACAACCTGAATCTCCTCGTGGCCTACAAAGGCGATAAGGACTGGGAGGTCAACGTGCGCTGGAATTATGGATCTGGGTTCCCATTTACCCCCATCAAGGGCTATTACGAGCAACAAACCTTCACGAACGGCCAAGGACAGCCGTTCATTGATTATCCCTATGGCAGTCAAAACGGCCAAATGGGCATCATTTATGGGGATTTGAACAGTCAACGCTTACCTGCTTACCACCGTCTAGATGTCACGGCAAAGAAGAACTGGCAGGTCAGTAAGACGCAACGGGTTGAAATGGCTTTAGCTGCGACCAACGTGTATAACCGGGCGAATATTTTCTACTATGACACCCCCCGGGCAAAACGCGTAAATCAATTGCCAATTATGCCGACTTTGATGTTGAGCTACGCGTTTTAAAACCCTAACTTTGCCGGAACCCAATCGTTCATGGCCTCTAGCACTAAATATATCTTCGTTACCGGCGGGGTAACTTCTTCCTTGGGAAAAGGAATCGTCGCCTCATCTCTAGCCAATCTGCTCCAGGCGCGTGGCTTTTCTGTCACCATCCAAAAGTTTGATCCCTACATCAATATTGATCCAGGGACCCTCAATCCATACGAGCATGGCGAATGCTATGTCACGGATGATGGCGCAGAAACAGATTTGGATTTGGGCCACTACGAGCGTTTCCTGAATCGCCCTACTTCCCAAGCCAACAATGTCACCACCGGACGCATCTATCAGCATGTGATTGATAAAGAACGCCGTGGGGACTATTTGGGAAAAACGGTTCAGGTCATTCCACACATCACCGACGAAATCAAACGCCGTATGCAATTGCTCGGTGAATCCGGTGAATATGAAATCGTCATCACAGAAATCGGAGGAACGGTCGGTGATATCGAAGCATTGCCCTACATCGAATCCGTGCGACAGCTGCGCTGGGAGTTAGGGAAGAACTGTGTTAGCATTCACTTGACCCTGGTGCCATTCTTAAAAGCGACAGGAGAACTCAAGACGAAGCCTACCCAGCACTCGGTAAAAATGCTGCAGGAAAGTGGAGTTCAGCCCGACATCTTGGTGTGCCGCTCTGAGCACGAACTGGGGGATGATATCAAACGCAAACTTGCTCTTTTCTGTAATGTAACGCCCGATTCTGTCATTGAATCTTTAGATGCGAAAACCATTTATGAGGTTCCTCAGCTGCTATTGGCTCAAAATATGGATGAGGTTGTCTTGACTAAACTCGGATTACCGACCACGGGTACGCCTGATATGGCTCGTTGGTCTGACTTTTTGCAGCGCCTCGAAAATCCCATGTCGACCATTGAAATTGGTCTGATTGGAAAATATGTAGAACTGAAGGATTCGTATAAGTCCATTTCGGAAGCCTTAATTCACGCCGGCGCAGAAAATCAGTCGAGGGTGGAAATTCGATGGATTCATTCCGAAGACCTCACCCCGCAAAATGCGTCCGAAGCGCTTTCAGGATTGCATGGCGTACTCGTGGCCCCTGGTTTTGGTTCGCGAGGTTTTGAAGGTAAAATTGAAGCCGTCCGCATTGCCCGAGAGGAAGGAATTCCTTTCTTGGGGATCTGCTTTGGGATGCAAGCCTCCGTGATTGAATATGCCCGCAATGTATTGCACTTGCCTGAAGCAAATTCAAGTGAAGTGGACGCATCGACGAAGCATCCTGTGATTGATCTCATGGAGGAGCAGAAGAAAGTGACTGAGAAGGGTGGAACCATGCGCCTAGGTGCCTGCGATTGCAGCCTGTCTGAGGGAAGTCTGAGTCGCAGCCTGTATGGCCGCGCAAATATTTCTGAGCGTCACCGCCACCGCTTTGAATTCAACAATGCCTACCTCGCTGACCTCGAGGCCGCAGGAATGAAAGCTGCGGGAATTAATCCTGATACGGGACTGGTCGAGATTGTGGAAATCCCAAGCCATCCCTGGTTTGTCGGCGTCCAATTCCACCCCGAATACAAATCCACGGTGGCTAATCCCCACCCATTGTTTGTGGCCTTCGTGGCGGCAGCATTGACCCACAAGACCCACTGA